>Ga0302242_1000054_pt1 | contig 147934 bp, 134 predicted proteins | sample AAG_UR_Lys_MG_FD_193510 | JGI IMG/M metagenome (GOLD analysis project Ga0302242, IMG submission 193510) | Enriched activated sludge microbial communities from anaerobic digester in WTTP, New Holstein, Wisconsin, United States - AAG_UR_Lys | ecosystem: Engineered > Bioreactor > Anaerobic >...
ACAACGTTTTCGTGATCGCTGCTGTCAGCGTGGTCTTCCCATGGTCTACGTGGCCGATGGTGCCGATGTTTACATGCGGCTTCGTTCTTTCGAATTTCTGCTTTGCCATTTTAAATTTTCCTCCTAATTAGTTTTTATAAACCAACTATTTCCAATAGGTCTGATAATATTTTCTTTTATTTGTTGATTTTGTCCACAAGGTAATCCGGTAATTTCTCGAAGTGGTCGAACTGCATGACATAAACGCCGCGACCCTGTGTTTTGGATCTGAGATCCGTTGCATATCCGAACATCTCTGAGAGTGGAACGTAGCCTCTGATAGCGGCAGCGCCTGCCATCATATCCGAGCCCTCGATCCTGCCTCTTCTGGAGCTGATGTCTCCGATCACGTCGCCCATGTACTCTTCAGGAACCGTAACTTCAACTTTGAATATTGGCTCCAACAATACAGGTTGCGCCTTCTTAGCCGCTTCTCTGAAAGCCATGGATGCGGCGATTTTGAAAGCCATGTCCGAAGAATCCACTTCATGGTAGGAACCGTCGTAAAGCTCAACCCCTACATCCATGATCTGATATCCGGCAAGAGGTCCGTTGTTCGTTGCTTCTCTGAGACCCTCCTCGATTTTTGGAATATATTCCTTAGGAATGGCTCCCCCGACGATGGAGTTTTTAAACTCAAAGCCTGATCCCGGATCTCTTGGATAAACCTTGATCTTAACATGTCCGTACTGTCCACGTCCACCGGATTGCTTCGCATATTTGTAATCCACATCGGCAAGCTTGGTCAGTGTTTCTTTGTAGGAAACCTGAGGTTTTCCAACGTTGGCTTCGACTTTAAACTCACGAAGAAGCCTGTCTACGATGATTTCCAGATGAAGCTCGCCCATGCCGGCAATAATGGTCTGCCCGGTTTCTGCATTTGTATAGGTTTTGAAAGTCGGATCTTCTTCCGTGAGCTTGGACAACGCGATCCCCATTTTTTCCTGTCCGGCTTTAGTCTTCGGTTCGATCGCTATCTCGATGACCGGATCCGGGAATACCATGGATTCAAGAATGACCTGATGTTTTTCATCGCACATTGTGTCTCCGGTGGTGGTATCCTTAAGCCCAACTGCAGCGGCAATATCTCCGGAGTATACAATTTCGATGTCTTCCCGGTGATTGGCATGCATTTGAAGGATTCTTCCGATTCTTTCTTTCTTTTGTTTTGTTGAATTGTAAACATAAGAGCCTGTTTTCAGACTTCCCGAGTAAACTCTGAAGAAAGCCAGCTTGCCTACATATGGATCAGCCATGATTTTAAAAGCCAAGGCGGAAAAAGGTCCATTGTCATCGGCAGGTCTTTCTTCGATCTTATCATTGTTTGGGTTAACGCCTTTTATAGCCGGTATGTCTACAGGCGATGGCATATAATCGATAACTGCATCCAGCAGCATCTGAACGCCCTTGTTTCGATAGGAAGAGCCGCAAATAACAGGGATCAATTTGCCTTCAATGGTCAATGACCTTAAGGCGCTTTTGATTTCCGCCCTGGTAAACTCTTCTCCTTCAAGGAACTTCATCGTCAATTCTTCACTGGCTTCCGCCGCTGCTTCCACCATCATCTCTCTTGCTGCCTGTGCTTCTGCTTTGAGGCTCTCCGGAATATCCACAATCTCGAATTCCTTGCCCAAATCGTCTTTATATATCTCCGCCTTCATTTCCACAAGATCAATAATCCCGATGAAGTCAGCTTCCGACCCAATCGGAAGCTGAACCGGCACCGCATTTGCCTTCAGTCTGTCTTTTACCATCTGGACAACTCTTTTGAAATCGGCACCCATGATATCCATCTTATTTATAAAGATGAGTCGTGGTACGCCGTATTTCTCAGCTTGTCTCCATACTGTTTCGGACTGAGGCTCTACGCCGCCTTTTGCGCAAAGCACTGTTACTGCTCCATCCAGAACACGAAGGGACCTTTCAACTTCGACTGTGAAGTCAACATGTCCCGGAGTATCGATAATATTGATTCTGTGGTTCTTCCATTGTGCAGTAGTAGCAGCAGAGGTAATGGTTATGCCGCGTTCCTGTTCCTGTTCCATCCAGTCCATCGTAGCTGCACCTTCATGCACCTCGCCCAATTTATGGGTTTTACCGGTATAAAAGAGGATTCTCTCCGTTGTAGTTGTTTTTCCGGCATCAATATGTGCCATAATGCCGATATTTCTTGTTTTTTCAAGCGGGAACTCTCTTGGCATTTTTCACTTCCTCCTTCCTGCTTTTTAGTAAAAATAATAAATCTACGATCTGGCAACGGCTGCTACCATCTGTAGTGTGCAAACGCTCTATTGGCTTCTGCCATTTTATGAGTGTCTTCCTTCTTCTTTACAGATGCGCCTGTACTGTTGGCAGCATCCATCAGTTCCTTTGCAAGTCTTTCAGACATCGTCTTTTCACCTCTTGCCTTGGTGTATTTTGTAAGCCACCTCAAGCCTAAAGTCTGGCGTCTGTCTGCTCTGACTTCAATTGGAACCTGGTAGTTGGCACCGCCCACACGGCGTGCTCTTACTTCTACCTGCGGCATGATATTATTCATTGCCTTTTCAAATACTTCCAGTGGATTGTTTCCGGTCGCCTTGCCTATCATGTCAAATGCATCATAAACGATGGCCTGGGCAGTACCCTTTTTGCCATCCAGCATGATGCTGTTGATCAATTTGGCTACAACAACACTACCGTAAACAGGATCTGGAAGCACGTCTCTTTTTGGTACATTACCTTTTCTTGGCACTTCTCTTCCCTCCTCACTTGTCGATTTCGTGCAAAATACTATTAAGCTTCATGGTTTCCGCTATGTTGGCATCCACACAAAATCCACCTAAGTGAATTCTTCACCTTCAGGTCCGGAATCCGGGCCTTAACGATTACTCTCCGTCAGCCAGTGCAAAATAATTTAGCTGAGGAGCCTTCCGGTACTCGACACCTCTTTCGTGGGTGCCGCTGGTGCCCTTATATATAAATGGGCACTGACATTGTCTTTCCCGAAATTTCATTTTTGTTTTTTCGTACGCAATTGCAATTTGAATGCTCTCGTTTACTTCTTCTTGGCTCTCTTCGCGCCGTACTTGGAACGCGCCTGCTTTCTGTTTGCTACGCCTGAAGTATCCAATGTGCCTCTTACGATATGATATCTTACACCCGGGAGGTCCTTGACACGGCCGCCTCTGATGAGCACAACGCTATGTTCCTGGAGGTTATGGCCGATACCAGGGATATAAGCAGTTACTTCGATACCGTTAGTAAGTCTTACTCTGGCTACTTTACGAAGTGCTGAATTCGGCTTCTTAGGAGTTACAGTTTTTACCGATGTGCATACGCCTCTCTTCTGAGGTGAGTTGATATCAGTAGCAACCCTTCTGATGGAATTCATTCCCTTGCCCAATGCAGGGGCCTTTTCCTTCTTGACCAGACTTTCTCTGCCTTCACGTACTAATTGGTTGATTGTTGGCATTTGTTTCTCCTTTCTTCTTGTTCGATCCGATTTGCAGGATCTCCCAATCTTTTAATAGCCCGCCGGATTTTGAAATAAACCCAAAACGAACTTTTGCAGTGAAATCTCAAACTCTTGTTTTGCAGATTTCTGCTGCTCGTATTTGAAGCCCTGCGGGAGTCTCCCGCAAGGCCCAAAACCAACGATTAGTTTATCATGTCACGAGTATTCATGTCAAATGATTTTCAAGTGTTTTGGTTATCGATTACTGGTCTTCCTCGACGACCATCATGCTGTTCTCGTCCATCTCCATAACTACATCCATGTCCGCGAATTCAGCATAATCCTCATCTTCATCGGCATACGCCATTTTTTGATAGGATTCCATCAATTCCGTATTGACACCGTAATCCAGGCTGATGTTTTTATACCTCTTCATACCCGTTCCCGCCGGGATCAGTTTGCCTATAATAACGTTTTCCTTCAGGCCCAGCAGCCTGTCGGTCTTGCCTTTTATAGCTGCATCCGTCAGGACTCTGGTAGTCTCCTGGAACGAGGCTGCCGATAAGAAGGAATTCGTTGCGAGGGATGCCTTGGTGATACCCAGAAGGATCCTCTTTGCTACACACGGCTCCCCGCCTGCCGCTATAGCGGCTTCGTTGGCAGCTTCTACTTCGAGTTTGCTGTAGAGTGCGCCAGGGAGCAGATTGGTATCCCCGCCATCCTCGATCTTATGTTTTGAAAGCATTTGGCTGACAATGACTTCAACGTGTTTGTCATTGATATCAACACCTTGTTGCTTGTACACGCGCTGGACTTCCTTCAGCAGATACTGGTAGACCCCTTCAACTCCGTTGAGCCTCAGGATGTCATGAGGATTAAGCGGTCCTCTGGTTATGTTCTCTCCGGCCAGTATGTAGTCACCCTCCTTCACATTCAGACGGGCGCCATAAGGCACGATATAGGTCCTCTCTTCAATTCCGTGGACTACGACCTCGGTCTTGTTGTCATTTCTGGCCTTGACCGATACCACCGTGCCGTCTGATTCGCAGATCTCTGCAAGTCCCTTCGGCTTCCTGGCTTCGAACAATTCCTCTACTCTCGGAAGACCTTGAGTGATGTCAGATCCCGCTACGCCTCCGGTATGGAATGTTCTCATTGTGAGCTGGGTTCCCGGTTCACCGATGGATTGCGCCGCGGTGATCCCCACTGCTTCGCCAATATTGACAGGCTCGCCCGTTGCAAGATTTCTTCCATAGCATTTTGCACATATTCCGAAAGTTGAATGGCAGGTCATGACAGAACGTATGGCTACGGCATCTACACCGCATGCTTCAATTTTTGCAGCGGCGTCTTCCGAAATTTCTTCATTTTGTTCGACGATCAGTTCTCCCGTCTCCGGATCGGTTATATCCAGCAGAGAAGTTCTTCCTACAATACGAAGTCTCAGCGGCTCGATGATCTCCTTGCCATCAGTAAAGGCTCTGACTTCGATACCTTCATCCGTTCCGCAATCCATCTCACGTACGATGACATTGTGGGATACATCCACCAGACGTCGGGTAAGGTACCCGGAGTCCGCTGTTCTCAGTGCCGTATCCGCCAGTCCCTTTCTTGCTCCGTTGGTCGATATAAAGTACTCCAATACGGATAAGCCTTCGCGGAAGTTCGCCTTGATCGGGATTTCTATGGTCTTTCCAACTGCATTCGCCATAAGGCCACGCATCCCGCCGATCTGTCTGATCTGGTTCTTTGAACCTCTGGCTCCGGAATGGGCCATGATGTACAGATTGTTCAAGCTGCCCAGCGACTCCATCAAGGCATCTGCAACGTCATCGGTTGCCCGGTTCCAGATGCTGATAACTTTTTCGTATCTTTCGCTGTTGCTCATGAGGCCTCTGCGATAGGCAGTCTCGTATTTTTCAACCTGTTTTTCTGCGTTTGCGATGATCGTAAATTTTTCTTCAGGTATCTCCATGTCGGAGACGCTGATGGTGATCGCGGCTTTCGTGGAATAATGGAATCCCATGTCCTTGATGGCATCCAGCATAATGGCAGTGCCTGTATTGCCATGGGTTTTAAAGCATTTTCCGATGATCTGCCCCAATTTTTTCTTGTCGACCAGAGTGTCTATCTCCAGCGAATAAGCATCAACCGTCCTGTCCACATACCCCAGATCCTGCGGTATCTGCTGATTGAATATGAACCTGCCAACAGTTGACTCCACAAGTTTTCCACGAGTGTCATTCGGACCCGAATAGCGCCTTACTTTAACTCTCGCGTGCAACCCGATCACATGGTTCTGATAAGCCATAATCATTTCTTCGATGTTTGTAAATACTTTGCCATCGCCTTTTTCCGCCGGCGTGTTTCTTTCCTCTACGCCAGGATGAGTCAGGTAATAGGATCCCAGTATCATATCCTGGGTAGGAACAGTAATTGGCGAACCGTCCTTCGGCGCCAGTATATTGTTTACTGACAGCATAAGAAAACGGGCTTCAGCCTGTGCTTCAACGGAGAGCGGCACATGAACCGCCATTTGGTCGCCATCGAAGTCAGCGTTATAGGCTGTACAAACCAGCGGATGGAGCTTGATTGCTTTTCCTTCCACCAGAACAGGTTCGAAAGCCTGGATGCCGAGTCTATGAAGTGTCGGTGCACGATTGAGCAGCACTGGATGCTCTTGAATGATATCATCCAGAACGTCCCAAACCTCAGGGCGGACTTTTTCCACCATTCTCTTCGCACTTTTTATATTATGTGCCACTCCATCTTCAACCAGCCTCTTCATGATGAAAGGCTTGAACAGTTCTAAAGCCATCTTTTTCGGCAGGCCGCACTGATAGAATTTCAGCTCAGGGCCTACAACGATAACGCTTCGCCCAGAGTAGTCCACTCTCTTACCCAGCAGGTTTTGTCTGAAACGGCCCTGCTTTCCTTTCAGCATGTCTGAAAGGGACTTGAGCGGTCTTGATCCAGGGCCTGTCACCGGTCTTCCCCGTCTACCGTTATCGATCAGCGCATCTACAGATTCCTGCAGCATACGCTTTTCGTTTCTGACGATGATATCCGGCGCGCCCAGTTCAAGCAGTTTTTTCAGCCTGTTATTTCTATTTATTACTCTTCTATACAAATCGTTTAAATCCGATGTGGCAAAACGTCCTCCGTCCAGCTGCACCATCGGTCGTAGATCCGGCGGGATCACCGGCACTACTTCAAGCACCATCCATTCCGGCTTATTGTTCGACAGCCTCAAGGCTTCAACCACTTCAAGCCGGCGAACGATACGGACTTTTTTCTGGCCGGTGGCTTCTTTAAGCTTGCCTCTCAGATCTTCGCTCAATTCATTGAGATCGATATTTGCGAGAAGCGCGTGTACCGCTTCAGCGCCCATGGCGGCCTTGAAGGTGAGCCCCGGTTCATTCTTGGCGTCTCTGAACTGTTGTTCAGACAGAACATCCTTGTAATCGAACCCTGAATTCCCTGGATCAAGAACGACATAGGAAGCAAAATATAATATCTTTTCCAAATTTCTTGGCGACATGTCAAGCACAAGGCCCATCCTTGACGGAATGCCTTTGAAATACCAGATGTGCGAAACCGGAGCCGCCAATTTGATGTGGCCCATTCTTTCACGTCTGACTTTAGCTTTCGTAACCTCAACTCCGCAGCGGTCGCATATAATGCCTTTGTAGCGGATCCTCTTATATTTGCCGCAATGGCATTCCCAGTCCTTGGTTGGCCCAAAAATTCTTTCGCAGAACAGTCCGTCTTTTTCAGGCTTGAGCGTTCTGTAGTTGATAGTTTCAGGTTTTGTAACCTCACCGTGTGACCAGCTGAGAATCTTATCTGTGGATGCCAATCCTATCTGCAACGATTCAAAATTGTTCAATTCATACATATCATTTGTGTTATCGTTCAAGGAGCGTCTCCCCCTTCCTTATTCTTCATCACCTAAATCATCTTCGGAATCCAACGCGATGCTATCGATCCCGTCAGACTCGTCCGATATTTTTTCTTCCTTGTATTCTTCAAAAAAGTCATCCTCTGAAACAAGTTCAGGCTCGAAATCCAGAGTGCCGTCATATTTTGTGATGCCTTCAAGCTCAACAGTCTCTTTGATTTCGATTTCCCTGTCATCTTCTGCGAGAACCCTTACATCCAAAGCAAGGGACTGCATTTCTTTGATAAGCACTTTGAAGGATTCCGGAATGCCCGGTTCAGGAATATTTTCGCCTTTGACGATGGCTTCGTAAGTTTTTACACGTCCCACGATATCATCAGATTTGACTGTCAATATTTCCTGAAGAGTGTATGCCGCGCCATAGGCTTCGAGAGCCCATACTTCCATTTCCCCGAAACGCTGGCCTCCGAACTGGGCCTTACCGCCCAAAGGCTGCTGAGTTACCAGGGAATACGGGCCTGTGCTACGTGCGTGTATTTTGTCATCAACAAGGTGATGGAGCTTCAGCATGTACATATATCCGACAGTAACCGGATTATCAAAGAACTCTCCGGATCTGCCGTCTCTCAGATTCATTTTGCCGGTTTCCGGGAATCCGGATTCCACCAGCAGATCGATAATATCCATTTCACTTGCCCCGTCAAATACCGGAGTGGATATAAACCAGTCTCTGTATTTGGAAACAAGGCCCAGATGGACCTCCATGACCTGCCCGACATTCATACGGGAAGGTACGCCCAATGGATTAAGCATGACCTGCAAAGGTGTGCCGTCTTCCATGAAAGGCATATCCTCTTCAGGCAGGATCCTTGAAATAACGCCCTTGTTTCCATGCCGGCCAGCCATTTTATCGCCCACAGATATTTTTCTCTTCGTAGCGACATAGCATCGCACTAGTTTGTTGACTCCAGGCGGAAGCTCGTCGCCATTTTCACGGGAGAATATCTTCACGTCCACAACGATACCCGTTTCACCATGAGGGACTCTCAGTGAAGTGTCTCTGACTTCCCGTGCCTTTTCACCAAAAATGGCTCTAAGCAGCCTTTCTTCAGCCGTAAGCTCGGTCTCCCCTTTTGGAGTGACCTTGCCCACCAATATATCGGACGAGGATACTTCGGCGCCTATTCTGACGATGCCCTCTTCGTCCAGATCCTTGAGAGCTTCTTCGGAAACATTCGGGATGTCCCTGGTGATTTCTTCAGGCCCCAGCTTGGTGTCCCTGGCTTCAGACTCATATTCTTCAATATGAAGAGAAGTCAGCACATCTTCCATGATCAGCCTCTCGTTGAGGATGATCGCATCTTCGTAATTGTAGCCTTCCCAGGTCATGAAGCCTACCAGAAGGTTCTTGCCCAATGCCACTTCGCCCAGATCCGTTGAAGGACCGTCGGCGATCACTTCTCCGGCTGATACTTTTTCTCCATTGAAAACAATTGGCCTTTGGTTGATGCATGTGCCCTGGTTGCTTCTCTTGAATTTTAGAAGCTTATAGGTGTCATCGCCTTGTCCGTCGTCTCGTTTTATAACGATTGATTTTGCATCTACGAATTTAACTGTGCCGCTGTTCTTTGCCAGCACGACGACCCCTGAATCACAGGCCGCCCTGTACTCCATGCCGGTTCCGACGATCGGTGCTTCCGCAACAAGAAGCGGAACAGCCTGCCTCTGCATGTTCGAGCCCATCAGCGCACGGTTTGCATCATCGTTCTCTAGGAACGGGATCATAGCCGTGGCAACAGACACTACCTGCTTCGGCGAAACGTCCATATAGTCGATATTCTCTCTGGCAACCAGGTCGATTTCTCCGCCGGCGCCTCGGGAGGCGACTTTATGATTGATGAAATACCCTTCAGAATCCAAAGGCTCATTGGCCTGGGCTATGATCAGCATTTCTTCCTCGTCTGCAGTCAGATAATCGATTTTGTCCGTCACTTTGCCGGAGCCTTTTTCAACGAGTCTGTAAGGTGTCTCGATGAAACCGTATTCGTTGACTTTGCCATAGGTTGTCAGGGAACCGATCAGGCCTATATTCGGACCTTCAGGCGTCTCAATAGGACACATGCGCCCATAGTGGGAATGATGCACGTCCCGCACCTCAAATCCCGCTCTTTCTCTTGAAAGTCCTCCGGGTCCCAAAGCAGACAGCCTTCTCTTGTGAGTAAGCTCGGCCAAAGGGTTGGTCTGGTCCATGAACTGGGAAAGCTGGGATGATCCGAAGAACTCCTTGATTGCTGCAGTTACCGGACGTATATTCATCAGGGCTTGAGGCGTTGTAACCTCGATGTCCTGAATGGTCATTCTTTCTTTTACAACTCTTTCCATCCTTGCAAGGCCGATCCTGAACTGATTCTGGAGAAGTTCTCCCACCGTTCTGAGTCTTCTGTTGCCAAGATGGTCGATATCATCCACATTGCCTATCCCGTAGTTGAGATTGAGAACATAGGAAAGGGATGCGATGACGTCATCAAGGATGATATGTTTTGGTGACAGTTCAGCCTTTCTTGCCAGCAAGACCTCCGGCAGATCCTTTTTCTTTGTGTTTTCAAGGATCTCTTTAAGGACTGGATAATATACCTTCACCGGGACCTTATATTCATCCATATCCAGCTTGACATATTTTCTGATGTCGACAAAATTGTTCCCTATGATCTTCGTAGTGAACTCTTCGTCATTTCTGCTGAAAACCAATACCGATTTGACGCCGGAATTTTCTATTTCAAAGCCAAGCTCCCGTGAAATGTGCTGCCCGGTTTCAGCGATGACTTCTCCCGTGTTGGGATCGATAACATCCTCAGCTACTCTGCATCCGATCAATCTGTTGGACAGACCCAATTTTTTGTTATATTTGTATCTTCCAACTTTGGCCAAATCATAACGCTTCGGATCAAAAAACAGCGAATCAAGAAGAGATCTTGCGCTTTCCACAGTCGGAGGCTCGCCCGGTCTCAATTTCCTGTATATTTCCTTTAGGCCCTCTTCGTAGGTCTCCGTGGTATCCTTGTCGAGGGTTTTCATCAGGCGCGGATCTTCGCCGAATATTTCGATGATCTCAGCGTCAGTGCCTATTCCCAAAGCTCTCAGCAATGTGGTCGCTGGCTGTTTTCTGGTACGATCCACCCTGACGGAGATCACTTCATTGGAATCAGTCTCGTACTCAAGCCAAGCACCCCTGTTAGGAATAACAGTGGTTGAAAAAAGCTTCTTATTAGATTTATCTACTGTGACTTCATAGTACGGCCCCGGCGAACGAACCAACTGGGTGACCACTACTCTTTCTGCTCCGTTATATATAAAAGTACCTTTTTCTGTCATCAAAGGGAAATCCCCCATGAAAACTTCCTGCTCTTTTACTTCACCGGTATCTCTATTAACCAGCCGGACTCTGACTTTAAGAGGCGCCGCATAAGTCACGTCTCTTTCCTTGCATTCTTCCTGCTCGTACTTTGGAGGGTCGTTCAGTGAATAATCGATAAATTCCAGTACTAAATTTCCAGCGTAATCTTCAATTGGGGAAATGTCTTCAAAGACTTCCTTCAACCCTTCCTTAATGAACCAGTCATAGGATTCGGTCTGAATGCGAATCAGATTCGGCATCTCCGCCACTTCGTTAATTTTCGAATAACTCATTCGAGTCTTTCTACCAAATTCAACGGGTTTTGGCATTTTCATCACTCCTTAAATTTTCAAGAAACTACTTTTCATGGCAATGTACTATGATATTACAAACAAGTCAATAAGTCAAGCGATTTTTTTACTCCGCTTGATCCAAAAACTTTTCCGCCGCATCCAGTTCATCCTCGCCGAAAACTTCAAATCCGGCCTCCCGAAGCCTCTGCGCCGCAACGCCTTCTCCGGGTATTTTGGTTCCGGTAAAACTTCCGTCATATATGACCCTCGATCCGCAGCAAGGGCTTCTCTGCTTCATCACAGCAAAAGCGACATGGTTTTCTTTCGCCAGGCGAACCGTTTCCGCAGCTCCAATTTCATAGGCTTCTGTGACATCTTCGCCGGTTCTGGTCATCACCCGGTCGCCAACTCTTTGGGAGTCTGGCCGCGGCACAGATAGTCCGCCGAAAACCTCGGGGCAGATTTTAACAAGGCGTCCTTCTTCTTTCCATTTTAAGAAGCGCGGGTCCGTGCATTCAGAAGGTGCTGCATCGTATCTCACACAGTCTCCGAAAAGGCAGGAACTCACAAGAATTTTTTTCATAGGAACCTCTCTTATAGATAAGCCTTATAGACAAGAAATCGGCCTTTGGCATTTTGCCCAAGGCCGAATGATTGAAAAACTGATTTATTTCAATTCTACAGTTGCGCCGGCTTCTTCCAATGCGGCTTTGATAGCTTCCGCTTCTGCCTTTTCGATACCTTCTTTTACATTCTGCGGAGCGCTGTCTACCAGGTCCTTAGCTTCCTTGAGGCCTAAACCTGTCAGTTCTCTTACAACTTTGATGACCTTGATCTTTTCGGATCCTACTCCTGCAAGAACAACTGTGAATTCAGTCTGCTCTTCTACTTCAGCGGCTGCGGCTGCGCCTGCAACTGCTACCGGAGCGGCAGCGGATACGCCGAATTCTTCTTCACAAGCCTTTACCAGCTCGTTTAATTCTAAAACGGTCATGCCTTTTATGGCTTCGATGATCTGTTCTTTATTCATTTCTATTCTCCTTTATTATAAGTTGCTCATATTGCGAATTTCTGATAAAACTTCTTACTATTCTGCCTTGGCATCTGCAACGGCCTGGAAAGTGCGAACCAGTTTGCTTACCGGGGATTGGATGCTGCCCATGAACTTGGCGATGAGAACTTCTCTTCCAGGGATGCCTGCAACTGCAGTCATGCCCTCTGCATCATAATAGGTCCCCTCAACAAAGCCGGCTTTAAAAGCCATCTTCTTGTAGTCCTTTATAATATCGTTGATCACTCTGGCCGGAGTTGTAGCGTCTTCATAGCTGAACGCAAAGGCGCTTGGTCCGTCAAGGGCCTGGATCATACTTTCGAACGCTGTCCCTTCAATAGCTCTTTTCACGAGGGTGTTCTTGTAAACGGTATAGTCTACGTTCTGCTCGCGAAGCTTTTTTCTCATGGCGTCGGCTTGAGCTACCGAAATGCCAAGATAGTCAATGGCTACTGCAGAACAGGACTTTTCGAATTTTACCTTTATTTCATCAATGATCAACTGTTTTTCTTTTTTTGCTTCTTCTGACATCTTTTGATCTCCTTTCTTTGCCATGCAAGCTGCCTTGAGAAGGGCTGCTGCGCAGCAAGAGTAAAACATCGGCACCTTATAAAATACCTGAACAAAAACCCCGCCTGTCATAGACGCGCGGGGCCAATATTTTATATTGTACCTCGGCGGGAGATTAAGCCTTTTGGGCGCCCGCTGTCTACGGTTAATTTTCTTATTCTGTTTGCTTCAGTCGAGAACCTGATTACAACTGGATCTTCTGAGGATTGAGCTTCACGCCAGGGCCCATAGTCGATGCTACGGTAACGCTTTTCAGATACTGTCCTTTTGCAGCAGCAGGCTTGGCCTTGATGACTGCCTCCAGCAGCGCTGTGAAGTTGTCCTGAAGTTTCTCCGGTCCGAAAGAAGCTTTTCCGATCGGGGTATGGATGATGTTGGTTTTGTCCAGACGATACTCGACTTTACCAGCCTTGATTTCTTCCATAGCCTTGGTGATGTCCATGGTTACAGTACCGGACTTCGGGTTAGGCATCAAGCCTTTCGGTCCCAATATTTTACCAAGCTTGCCCACAACGCCCATCATATCAGGTGTTGCAACAACTACATCGAAATCAAACCAGTTCTCATTCTTGATCTTGTCCGCCAGTTCTTCTGCTCCGACATAATCAGCGCCAGCCGCTTCAGCTTCCTGGACTTTAGGGCCTTTTGCGAATACCAGTACTCGCTTGGTTTTGCCTGTTCCATGCGGAAGAACGATAGCTCCTCTAACCTGCTGGTCCGCATGTCTGCCGTCCACGCCTAATTTGATATGTGTTTCGATCGTCTCGTCAAAGTTGGCTTTTGCGGTTTGAACCACAAGCTGCATGGCTTCGCTTATATCATGAAGATTCAGCTTGTCGAATGTTTTTATGGTTTCGGCATACTTCTTGCCTCTTTTTGCCATTTTGTTTACCTCCCTGTGGTGCTGACGACTTCTAAAGTCTCCCACTTTTTACTCTTTAACTAATATTCCCATACTTCTTGCCGTTCCTTTGATCATCTCAGTGGCGGATTCTAAATTCGCTGCATTGAGATCCGGCATCTTGGTTTTTGCGATTTCCTGAGCCTGCGCTGTAGTTATGCTGCCGACCTTTTTCTTGTTTGGCTCTCCGGAAGCTCTTTCCAACCCGGCGGCCTTTTTGATGAGGACTGCTGCAGGCGGAGTTTTGCAGATGAAGGTGAATGATCTGTCCGCATAAACGGTAATGACTACCGGAATGATCATCCCTGGCTGATCTGCTGTTTTGGCATTAAACTGTTTGCAGAATTCCATGATGTTGACGCTCTTTTGTCCCAGTGCCGGTCCGACCGGTGGCGCCGGAGTTGCTTTTCCGGCAGGGATCTGCAGTTTAATATACCCTACGACTTTTTTTGCCATTTGTTTTTTCTCCTTTCTCCCGCCATGCGGGCGTCTGGGCTTTCGCCCGATAATATCTGATTAAAGCCTGTCGACCTGAGCATACTCCAATTCAACAAGCGTATCTCTTCCAAACATATTGATCAAAACTCTCATAGTCTGCTTTTCAGGATCAAGGTCCGAAACAACCCCCATGAATCCTTCAAACGGTCCATTGATGACCTTGACAGAATCGCCAACTTTGACATCCAGGTCGATGGTGATCTTCTCGATGCCCATCCGCCTTACTTCTTCCACGGTCAATGGAACGGGTTCCGAACCATGCCCTACGAAGCCGGTGACCCCCTGGGTATTCCGGACCAGATACCAGGATTCGTTTGTTACGATCATTTTGACCAGAACATATCCCGGGAACATTTTTCTTGTTTTGATTTTTCTCTGACCGCTCTTGATTTCAACAACGTCTTCAGTAGGCACAACAACGCTAAGGATCAGGTCCTGCATTCCTCTGTTCTCTACGAGTTTTTCGATATTTACTTTTACTTTGTTCTCATGCCCCGAATAGGTGTGCACAACGTACCACATGGGCTCACGTATAGCACGTACACCGCTTACACTTTCCTCGACGGTATCGAAGGTCAAATCTTTTTCCCGCTCTGCCATTATGTTCCTTTTCCCTTACATTGTTATTCCGAGGATGCCTCTGAGCATGGCAAGCACACCCGAATTGATCCCCCAGAAGGCCAGCGCAAAAAACGCACAGGTAGCAATGACAACGACGGTATAGGAACTCAGTTCCTTTCTGGTCGGCCATACGACTTTCTTCATTTCTGTTTTTATGCCCCTGAAGTACTCCTTCATGCTGGTTCGCTGTTGTTTTTGAGGCGCGGGTTTTTTCTTTACGGCTTTTGGTACGGCTTTGGTCTCCAACCTGTTTTCAGTTGCCATTAGATTTACTCCTTAATAACCTCTTATTTTGTTTCCTTGTGAACTGTATGACTCTTGCAGAATTTGCAATACTTAGTCAGTTCAATACGATCCGGGTCGTTTTTCTTGTTTTTCATGCTGGTGTAATTTCTCTGCTTGCACTCCTGACATGCCAACGTAACCCTTACTCTTGCCCCTACTGCCATCGTTTTTTCCCTCCCGTATCATAATTCATTCATATTATATTATCTTATTCTGCCGGTTTGTGTCGACATATTAAATAAGAAAAAATAAACGAAAATGGACCCTTACTCAAAGAATCGCTTAATAAGTGTACACCGCTGTTATATGGTTGTCAAGCAAAAACCAGCTTAATATCAGCTCGCCACTGCGAAAATTCCAATTTAAAACTGCGGGAGTCTCTCCCGCAGGCCTTTTACTTGCTCATTATAACCCTGCCGCCTAAAAAAAGCAATAATATTTACTTGCTGTATGTTATAATTACGCCATGGATAAAATGGACAAATTGATCAGGTTGAAGCAAATAATTAGGGAGCATTCCCCATTGGCTATAGCGTATTCGGGAGGTGTGGACAGCACTCTCCTGCTTTCTGTTGCCAAAGAGGTCCTTGGACCGACAGAGCTTGTGGCAGTGACAGCGGCTGCGCCTATTTTTGCAGAAGATGAAACAGGGTTTTCCAGGAAATACTGTGCTGAAAACAATATCACGCAATTGATCGTTGACATTTCATGGGAGATGTTATCGAAAGTCGATGGTTTCAAGGAAAACCCGAAAGACCGGTGCTACCATTGCAAAAGAGCCCTGATCGGCATGCTGATGGCTTCGACTCGAAATCAGAGGGCGGTTTTGGCAAGAGGAAGGAATTGGACTTTTGCGGATGGAACCAATCTGGATGACATGGGTGACTATCGTCCGGGATCCAGAGCGATCACAGAGCTTGGCGTGATCTCACCCCTCAAAGAGGCGGGATACACCAAGGATGATATTCGTATGGAACTGAAAGCCAGAGGTATCGAGGTTTGGGACAAGCCTGCTCTTGCATGTCTTGCATCCCGAATTCCTTATGGGGAAGATATAACCCCTGAAAAGCTGGAAGCGATCTACGGATTGGAAACGGCGCTAAAAAACGCCGGTTTTACTCAAGTGAGGGTCCGGCACCACGGCACAGTAGCCAGGCTGGAACTGCTGCAGTCTGAAATGGCCCGTGTTTTGGAGCCTTCTATACGGGTGAAAATACTTGAGGCGGGCAGAACTGCTGGATTTACCTTTGTAAGTTTAGACCTGAAGGGTTACGAAAAAGGCAGTCTTAATCAATAGGAGCATTTATGCTGTTTACATCCCTTACCTTTATACTATGCTTTCTGCCGGCTACCCTTTTCGTTTACTATGTTCTCCTGAGATCCAGCAGAAAGCTTCAGAATTATTTTCTCTTAGCTGCCAGTTTGTTTTTTTATGCCTGGGGCGAGCCTTTATTTGTTTTTGTCCTGGTCTTCAGCATCCTTTGCAACTGGCTGTTGGGTTTTATGATCCAGCACTACCGGAATAAATTTTCTGTAGCTGCGATGCTTGCGTTCAATCTTGGCGTCCTCTTCGTTTTCAAATATCTGATCTTTACAGTGGTGAATCTAAATTTATGGTTTGGAGCCGGCATGGCCGTTCCCGGCATCGTCCTCCCGATCGGTATCAGTTTCTATACTTTTCAGGCGATCAGCTACGGATTGGATATCTATCGAGGCAAGGCGGAAGCGCAAAGGAATCTGCTTCACGCCGGTCTTTACATCGCTTTTTTCCCTGAACTTCTTTCAGGCCCCATTATCCGATACGAGACCATGTCGCGGCAGGTCCATGATCGCAAAGAATCTCCCGGCCTTATTGTTGAAGGCACAAACCGTTTTCTGATCGGATTTTGCAAAAAGGTGCTGGTCGCAAACAACATGGCGCTTATTGCAGATCACTGCTTCAGGATCGCCGGAGAAGGCGGGATCACAATGACCCTTGCCTGGCTTGGGGCAATTGCCTACACCCTTCAGATCTATTATGACTTTTCTGGCTACTCAGACATGGCCATCGGGCTTGGGCGAATGTTCGGGTTTGTTTTTCCGGAAAACTTTAACTACCCATATGTTTCAAAATCAGCTTCCGAATTCTGGCGGCGGTGGCATATCTCACTGGGATCCTGGTTCAGGGATTATGTCTATATCCCGCTGGGCGGGAATCGGGAAGGCCGAGTCAGAACCTATTTCAACCTTCTTGTTGTCTGGTCTCTGACGGGTTTCTGGCACGGAGCCAATTGGACGTTCATCTGTTGGGGGCTCCTGTGGTTCCTCTTTATCAGCCTCGAAAAGTCCGTCGATTTCGAGAAAAAGGCCTACTATCGATTCGCCGGGGACACCCAATCATCCAGGAATTTAATGAGTCTGACCAGGCATTTTTATGCCATTCTGCTTATTATCATCGGGTGGGTAATATTTCGTTCGGAATCTGTTGGGTCTGCGATAAACTATCTTAGCATCATGTCCGGTGCAGGGGAGGTTCCTTTCAGCGATGTCCGGACGATGGCGTGGATCAAAGAATCTCTTTGGTTCCTGATCCCGGCTATCGCATTCAGCATGCCTTCAGGTCCCCGGATAGGCAGATTTCTAGACCGCAAAATCGCGCCTTCGCCTGCTGGCAGGATCGGGATTTCAATAGTGTATTCTTTCGGCATCATATTGTTATTCACTGTCGCTGTTTCCTATCTGGTAAAAGGAATGCATAATCCGTTTATATACTTTAATTTTTAATTGAGCGGAGTTCCCATGACAAATCAAAATTCTGTTGAGATCAAACCTTCAAATAGACAAACTGCTACGATTGGACATATTTTTGCGGCTCTATTTTTTGCCGCATTCATTCTAGTCTTCAGCATCGGATTGTTAGCCACTGGATTCCCATTGAAATTCCTGACGGAATATCGCAATCTTGTTCCGCCAGGCACCCCGGTCATGGAGCGTATCGAAAGTGCAATTGACATATTCGACAAAGTCATCATTGGCGCTGTGCCCCAACATGATGGCTTTATTGAGTTATACGGGGAAGCCCAGGTGATCATGGGCAAAAAAACGATCCCCGATCCAAACTACGGGTATTTATATAAAACTTCGGACGGCCAAATCACTTATTTGATCAATGAGCGGGATATGAAGGAATGCTCCGACAAAGTCGCCGCTTTGGCTTCCGGCCTAAAAGAAAACGGCATCGAAGATTTCTTCTTCGTGCTGGCGCCTTTCAAGCTCCTTGACGAAAAAAACGTCACACCAATCGCCTTTGACTTCGGTGACGAAAATTCCGACGCCTTTTTATCTGGCCTGGATGAAAACGGCGTGGATCGTCTTGATCTGCGCGGGACATTCAGAGATCTATTGGCTTCCGGAATGTCTCAGGATCAACTGTTTTATAATACAGACCATCATTGGACCATCCCTTCGGCTCTGAAGGCTACCGGCATCATCGCTGCAAAAATGAACGCGGACTATGGATTGGATATCAGACTAAGCACTTTCGAAGCCGGCAACTATACGTTCCAGAACATGGAACGTTCCTATATCGGCTCCATGGGCCGCAGAGCAGGCATCCGATACGGAGGCGTGGACGATTTCACTCTGGTGCTGCCAAAATTTGAAACCAGTATGACTTTGAGGCAAACCGATTATGGCGCCACCACCAGGAGCGACGGGAGTTTTTATGATGCAATTATTGTAAAGGATTATATCGAAAACCCGGAATTGACTACAAACCGCTATGCGGCGTATCACGGTGATAACGAAGAACTTGTCTTTATCAATCATCGGGTAAAAGGAGGAAAGGTCCTGATCATCAAGGATTCTTTCGGCGTTCCTGTTTACTCTTTTCTGAGTTTAGGAGTCCACGAAGTCCGCGCTTTAGATCCAAGACTTTATAAGGGTTCAATTTTGGAGTATGCCAAGGAATATCAGCCGGATGTCGTGTTCTTCCTATACAATGCCGACAGCTTGAACAGCAATATGTTCCAATGGACTATGTAAACAAAAAAGTCTTGAAATACAGCGCTATTTATTGTAATATCTAATAGTCGCCAGTAGTCACAAGGCGACCGTACGGGGAATTGGCGAAGTTGGGATCGCGCTTGACTGGCAGTCAAGAGATCAGGAGTTCGAACCTCCTATTCTCCACCACGAGAAATCACGGCCCTATGGCCGTGATTTTTTATACCTATATTTATTCTACAGAAGTTATTTACTAGTGATATCGGTCAGCAAAGCAGATCCGCTCCAGACCCAATAATGGCGCAGCTCCGGCGAGTGTCGTCCCGAAGAAAAGCACAGGCTTTCCAAGTCCCATAAAATTGACGATTGTTCCGTTGCAAATTGTACTTCCCGTGCATAAAACAAGATCAGCCCACTCCTTTACGACTTCGCTATATGCCGAAATACCATCTTCAACTTTTACACCATAACGAACTTGTCCAATATTATCCGGATTTAGATCCAGTACGCGCAACTGAAATCTATCCGAAAGCTTTTCCATGAGTGCCGGTTGATACCCCACGAGGGCTATTTTGGAGCCGCTAAATTTACTTGAAATATGTTCAGCCACATCCGAAGCGCATTTTTCCGGAACCTCTCCCTTGCAATGCACCGTGCAGTCGGCTTTGCCCAAATAATTCATGACGGCGTTCAGGGCTGCAATAAACAACCCTTTTGCATGAGGATCGGATTCCAAATCCATTTTATATATCTCATCCAAACTCCCCTTGAAAGCAGCCGGCGAATCTGTAAAGGACTGACCGAATGAGCCTTTGTATTCGGCTTGCAGCATGAATTCCCTGCCAGTTATTATGGGGAAATCTTTTCTTTTCGTTATGCCGATTGCTTCTTCAGGTGATAGTACCTTTGCAAAGATTTCAATCTTCTCCTCCAATAAGTTCTCCGCTTCCAATATTTTGTAGAATTCTGTCTTCAATATCCGGTACAATTCTTCCTGTGTCATATGTCTTTCCTCCCAAGAAATATTTCAACTTCATCATTGTAATTCTGCTGCATTAAATTTTTGCTGTCAACTATCACTTTGATTTGGCCGTCCAATATGATGGCCACCCTGTCTGCAAGCAACTGCGCTTCATGAAAATCGTGCGTTACAAAGAGTATCGTGCAAGTAAATTGTTCATGTATTTTCATCACTTCCTTATACATTTTCTTTTTAGTCATATAATCGAGAGCCGCAAAAGGTTCATCCAGCAGAAGGATTTCAGGCTCAAGGATCAACGCTCTAGCCAATGCAGTCCTTTGGCACTCGCCGCCACTGATCGTGCCGGGGAGTCTGGAGGCGATATGACTGATCGAAAACAAATCCATTATACGACTTGTTTTCGTTTCTATATCCTGTCGGGTACATTTTCGCATCTTCAAACCATAAGCAATATTGTCCCTTACAGTCATGTTCGGAAACAGACCATAGTCTTGATATACAAAGCCTATATTTCTTCGTTGAGAGGGTATTTTTCTAACATCTGTGCCATTTATTAAAACGCATCCTTGCGAAGATGGATAGAATCCTGCTATTGCTTCTAACAGAACCGTTTTGCCTGCGCCGCTTTTTCCAAGAACGGCAAATATTTCTCTCTCCTTTATGGATAGAGAAATGCTGTCCAGTTTGAAATCTCCTCTTCGTACAGAGTAATCCTGCACTTCAAGAATAGAATTATGATTGTACATCTAAGTATTTTCTCCCCATCTATAATGGACTTTTTTCAATCCAAACAGATTAGATAAAGTAAGTGCGGCGGTCGATATCAATAGTACGATCATAGCTGTCGCCATTGCCATGCCGTTGTTGCCAGTGGATATATTAAGGTAGATGCATCCAGGCAACGTTTCAGTCTTCATCCGCGTAATTCCTACCAACATCAGAGTTGCGCCAAACTCGCCAAGCGCTCTGGACCAAGTCAGTATGAAAGTCGTAATCAATAGTCTCCTGCACAAAGGTAATGTGACGGTCATAAAGGATTTGAATTTTGACGCTCCGAGGAGCTGCGCTATATGTTCAAGGCGCTCGTCCACCTCAGAAAATGCAGTTCTGATCATACGAATGCAAAACGGAAGATTTATAACGAGCTGGGCCATTACGATACCAAGGGGACTAAATACTACAGCAAACCCAATATCCCTTAACCCTTTGCCGAAATCAGACGAAAAAATAATGAGAAGGCTGAGTCCTAAAAGCAAAAAAGGCATCGAAAGGGTCAGTTCCAGCAAGATACTTGCCGGTCCTTTGAAGGGCATTGCCGTTCTTGTAAGCGCATAGCTTGCAGGGATGGCGAAAATCATGCATAGAATCGTTGATGCAGTAGCGGTTACAGAACTCAGACGAATTGCAAATCGCACTTCCTCCGATTTCAGCGCATGGACAAAATCAGGAGCACCGCGTACAATGATTGCTAATAAAGCACTGCCCATCAGAAAAATAACGAGCAGCGCTGCTATGATCGATATGGTCGAAAAAATATCAATTTTGGAATCTTTGATTTTATGATTCATTTATTCTAAATTTTCGTACCCGTACTTCGCCCAGATACGTTTTGCCTCTTCTGTGCCTAAATACGTCATGAACGCATCAACAGTTTCCTTGTCGGTTGTAAAGGTTAAAACTGCTGCCGGCACCGTTTTTATATATTTCTCCAGGTCATTTGTACTTACGATTTCAATATCTTCAGCAGTACAATTTTCTTTCCATACGATCGTTGCATCAGCTTCTCCTTCTGAGACAGCGGTGGCAAGTTGTGGTGATGTTGTAGTCGTTGCAATGATATTCACCGTATTAAGTATCCCTAGATCCGATAAGGCCTTCTTCGCTATTTTCCCTATAGGGGTAGACTCCGGATCGCCGATGACAAGTCTCATATCTTGATTCACGAGAGCCGGCAGCCCATCGATCGATTTTGGATTGCCTGCTGCCACAGCCAATACAGGTATGTGTTTTACCAAGTCCTTCCTTTCAGAAACAAACTCACTCACAGGATCAAGTTCTTCGACAGAGCCGGCGATAAATATATCGCCCTCCTTGCTGGCGCTTATTTGCGCCTGAGACTGCCCTGCATTTGCAAACGTGACATTGATCTCACACCCGGTTTTTTCTTTGAAAGCATCAGCAATTTCCTGGAATGGGTTTGTCATGCCAGCCCCGCAATATATGTGCAAAGATTTTCCAGTTAGGTCTCCTGCCTTTTCACCTGCATCACTTTCTGATGGTTGTTGACCGCATCCCGCTAAGACAAACGTTAAAATCATCATCATAACCAGTATAAAACTTCTTTTTTTCATTTTCCCCTCCAACGTAAACATTTAAATTTAAATTTGTTGATTCTAAAACCAACTATACCAAACTAAACCAAATTTAATTATAGTGATATGTACTCTTTCTGTCAAGTTGGAGGGTGCTTTCAATTACAACTTACTCGCACAATAAAAACGGCAGTGAGAATAACCACTGCCGGAATAATTAGAGATTTCTTTAGTTATTTAATTTACTTTTGGAGATTTATAACCCTGCTTGTTTCGCTTTCAATTTTTCGTAATAGCCTTCGATGCTGTTTGCTCTTAACTTATCCCTAGTATCGGCATCCTTCACGATGAGCACCGGACAGAGCGCAGTTTTCAATACCATCTCGGATACCGAGCCTAATATTGTACCCACAAAAATGCCGATACCATTGCTTCCCATGATGATCATATCAGCTTCCTGTTCATTAGCTTCAGATACGATTTCCATGGCCGGTGATCCGGATTTGACTTTTTTAATCAGTTTGATTTCACCAGTATCGATCCCCTTCAGAGTCTTGTCGATGATTTCCTGGCCGGCTTCCAAGAATTTCGCCTCGTCGATCATACCATAGTATTCAGGCGGTCTTGGAACAACACTTAGCAAAATGATTTCGCAATTATTATGCTTGGCGATCTTCAGTGCCTCTGCAAAGGCTTCCCTGGAGCCTTCCGAGCCATCTGTGCCCACCAGGATTTTATCATAGGTTTTTTTTGTGTGGGTGTAATAGGCTTTATCATAGTTGCCACTCAGTTTGTCAATGGTTTTATGATCTTTCACGATCAGAACCGGGTGCATGGCCGTTTTAAGAACCTTTAACGAAACGCTTCCCAGCAAAGTGTGTGCGAACCCACCAAGACCATTGCTGCCCATAACGATTAAGTCGGGATCCGACTGACCTGCTTCATCCAGGATCTCCAGGACAGGAGAGCCGCCGACATGAACTTTGCGAGTAAGTTTTATATCGGTCAAATCTACACCGCTGACAGTGCCCTCGATGACTTTCTGGCCGATCTCAACGAGCTGCTCCCTGGTGGCTTTGCTATGAGGGTAGTACCCTCTGTACGCTTCCGGTGAAAGTATTACATTCAGCAATACAATCTCAGATTCACCTATGCGTGCTAATTTTGCAGCTTCGTCCAGTGCAGCTTTTGACCCATCTGATCCGTCTGCAGCCACTAATAATTTCTTGTACAATTGATTACTCTCCTTCCGAATTTGAATATGATCGCTGCCCTTATCCAGTTTTAATAGAACTGCCTGGATGATTGCATGGGCAGCCATCTGCCTTACTGTAACAACTGTTTATCTTGTATTATAACTCGCTATTGTACTTTAACACAATACCTGTTAATCACCCTTGCTGTGATTTCCGCTCTTTTCATTGATAAGTTTTCGGAAATTGCTTGAAATGTGATTAGGTAAAAGGTCACCGTTCTGATGATCGATGACATAATGTTGCACTAGATCCGCAAGAACCACTGTTGCGATTTCATTTGCCCCTCCCCTTGGCACGATGATGTCGGCATACATTTTTGAAGGCTCAACGAAGGCTTCGTGCATTGGTTTCACCGTGGATAAATATCGTTTGATGGTTTCGTCAAAGGAGCTCCCTCTATCTTTGATATCTCTCTCAAGCCTGCGGATCAGCCGAATATCCGGATCGGCATCTACGAATATCTTTAAATCTATAATTGATCGGACTTTTTCTATTGCAAGGATCAGGATCCCCTCCAATATCAGTACGGCTCTGGGCTGCATGTTCATTGTTTTTTCAATACGTGAATGGGTGTTGAAATCATAGGTGGGTACTTCGATGCATTGCCCGTCCTTTAAGCTTTTCAAATGCATAAGCAATAATTCGTTGTCAAACGCACTTGGATGGTCAAGATTTTTCTTCTCCAGTTCTTCCTGGGGAATGTCAGACAGGTCTTTATAATACCAATCCTGAGAGAGGTAATTGACATTTTCTTTGCTGAATCTCTCCGCGATGGTCCGCGCTACTGTTGTTTTCCCGGCTCCAGAGCCTCCTGCGATTCCTACAATGATCAAAACCCATACCTCCCTTGAACTACATCTTGTATTATTTATATACCTTTCGTTTCTATATTAACCTGCTATGCACGGTGAAGATGAAACAATATTTTGAGCGGCCAGCAGAAACGAAGCCTGTAAGGCCTATCGGCGTTAACTGTATGCTTACATCATCTTCATTTTTAAGTGTTTTATTTTTTCTATTCATCGAAAAACAGCGTTGTCGCCTGATGAACTAAAAGAATTGGTTTGTGCTGAAAAGCTATGAGGCGGATGCGCTTTTTTACGTGTATTGATCTTCACTCTGCATCGCCAACAAATATATCCCTTAGAACTTTTTTATTGTCGCTGCTTGATACTACAATTACAGAATCTCCTTCCAGCAATACCAGATGGCCGGCCAGTTTTAAAACTTCATCATTTTTTATGACCGAAATGAGTTGGCAATCGCTGGGCATCCTGATATCCATTATTCTTTTATTGAAAACGGGCGAATTCTTGCTGATTTCAATTTCGCTGACAACGATTTTGTCATTCTTGACACTTGTCAATGTCTTCATGCCGGCGTAATCAACTTCCGCTTCGATAAGATCCGCAATTACTGTGGTGCTGCTGACAGGGATATCCACGCCCAGTTTAATAAAAACATTGGAATTTTTAGGATTATTGACCCTGGCAATTGTTTTTGGTACTTTAAAGTTGTTTTTTGCGAGCTGGCAAGCGATTAAATTCTCTTCGTCCAATCCTGTCACCGCAATGAATATATCAGCTTTGGATGTGTCTGCATCTTTCAGCACGTCAATTCGTGTCGCATCGCCATAAAATACAGGTATGTTCAATTCATCTGCTAATTTAATACAGATGTCCCGATTGTTTTCGATCATGCTTATTTTATGGTGAAGGGACATCAGTGTTTTGGATAAATAATAACCAACTTTTCCTCCGCCGACGATGATAATGTTCATGTTCCGCACACTCCCCTAAATTTTGTTGACAATGACAATTTCATCACCGTAATTCATTTTAAGATTCGGATCATAAAAATGGAGTTTACCTTCTTTTATTAGTCCAAATAACATTTCATCTTTATGGGCCTTCAAATATTTCATGACTTTTCCATCATTATCTTCTTTCACCAAGTCGTATTTAAATTCTATACCCATATTATCAATGTAGAAAGAATCATTGACATCTTCTCCTAGCATTAATGCTCTGAATTCCTGTACAGCCATATTGGTTGTGCATACCGTATGAACGCCAAATTGATAGAACACCCTATCTTTGACTGAATCTTGTATCCTTGCAAAAATATGAGGTACGTGAAATATTTCCTTTGCGATTTGGCAGGCCATCATATTAATGTTGTCATTTGGGGTAACCGCCACGAAACCGTCAGCACTTTCGATACCTGCATTTTTTAGAACATCTTCATCTATAGGCACACCAAGGACAGTGACGCCATTGAAATTGGGCCCCAAATATTTAAAATTCTGGCCATTGTTGTCAACTACCGAGATTTCATGACCTTCCATAGACATCAACCGGGCAAATTGTGAACCTATTTTGCCGCACCCTACTACAATGATCTGCATCTGTTTAACCTCCCAATAATATTAAGCGCCCCTGTCATCAGCCCACCATGATTTTCCCCTCAGGGTAAACTGTGTTTTGAAATTTTTTCTTTTCTCTCGTTGCGATAGCCACTGCAAAAGTAAGAGGTCCTACCCTACCGAGAAACATTGTAAATATTAACAAGCCCTTACTGAATTCGTGAAGATTAGTTGTGATTCCCGTTGATAGACCAACTGTGCCAAAAGCGGATGTGACCTCGTAAAGAACATTAATAAATGGGATATCTTCTATGCCGATTATGATAGTAGTCATAATAAAAATAAGGACCATGCTTAATCCGGCAATAGCAAGAGCCTTGTTCACCACAACCTGGGACACCCTGCGCTTTAGCACAATTGTTTCATCATTCCCTGCGATATTTGAAATAACAGCCATAACAAGAATTCCGAAAGTAGTTACTTTAATTCCTCCTCCGGTGGATCCTGGGGCAGCGCCAATGAACATCAATAAAATCGTTGTGATCTTTGAGATGTCATTCATTTCATTTAGCGGCAGCGAATTAAAACCAGCTGTTCGAGATGTCACAGAATGAAATACAGCTGCGTTCAACTTTTCAAACAGGGTAAGGGGTCCCATAGTCCCTGAATTCGAGTATTCCGATATGAAAAAGAATACTGCGCCAAAAATGATTAAAGCGGATGAGATTATCAGAACCAGTTTTGTGTGAAGATACAACGTATTTGATTTGCGATATTCCAATAAGTCCTTCCAAACAATGAATCCAAGTCCGCCTGTAATAATCAATGCCGCTATCGTGTAGATCACTATGGGGTCGTCGTTGAATTTGGTCAGGCTTTGATATCCTCCCATCAGGTCAAATCCTGCATTGCAAAAGGCAGAGACAGAATGGAACACCGCCATATAGATTCCTCTTGCGCCAAACTCCGGCACGAAACTGAAAGCCAATAGAATAGCTCCGATCAATTCTATACTTGCTGTGATCCCGATGATGCTCTTAATCAGATCAAGAACATCAGGAAAGCTGTAATCGCTGACAGATTCCTGTGCAAGTATTTTCCCTTTCATGCTGACTTTCTTTCCTAAAAGGATCGAGAAAAAAGTAGCAAGTGTAACGATACCGAGTCCCCCGGCCTGGATCAACAGAAGTATTACGATTTGGCCAAAAATAGTCCATTGGGTCAACGTATCAGCAACAACCAGTCCCGTTACACAGGTCGCTGACGTTGCCGTAAAAAGCGCATCTAAAAACGCGATGCTGTTGCCGTCATTTGACGAAATCGGCAGATCCAATAAAACCGCGCCGGTTATAATCAAAAGCGCAAAACTTGACACGATTAGCCTGGTTGGCGAGATATTGGTTAATTGTTTGTTTCTTTTACGATATATATAGGTCATATCCATTCTAACATCCTGTATCCAATGCCAACCTCCGTAACGATGTATTTTGGTTCTGCAGGATTATCCTCCAACTTTCTTCTGATATTAGCCATATTGACTCGCAGCGTCTGTATATCATTTGCATAGGGACCCCATATTTCTTTTATGATGAAATCATATGTGAGAACTTTCCCTAAATATTGTGAAAGCAAAGAAATAATTTTATATTCAATGGGGGTAAGATGAATTTCTTTGCCGGATAGAGCCACCTGTCTTTTGTCATAATTTATATCCAGATCTCCCACGGTTATTTTTTCGACAATAGAACCCGCTGAGTTCAGGTTTTTTTTGCTGTGTCGAAGTTCTGTTCTGATCCTTGCTAAAAGTTCTGATGTCCCGAATGGTTTTGTTATGTAATCATCTGCTCCCGCATCTAATGCTTCAACCTTTTCACTTTCATGTCCGCGGGCTGATACGACGATAATAGGCATCCCGCTCCACTTCCTGATATTTTTGATCACTTCAACTCCATCTATATCAGGCAACCCTAAATCCAGTAAAATCAAGTCAGGGCAATAAGATGCAGCCATAGAAATGGCTTGTATCCCGTTTCCGGTTTTTACTATATTATAATTATTTGAAGACAACACCGCTGACATGAAGTTGCTGATCGTTTCGTCATCCTCAACAATTAAAATCAATGCGTTTTTATTCATATCGTTCCTTCCAACGGCAGCTTGAATTTGAAGACCGCTCCGCCCCCGCTTAGATTATCGGCTTCCATGCTTCCATTATGGGCTTTTATGATCGACATGCAGATAGAGAGTCCTATTCCCATTCCCCGGGCCGCATCGGCATTTCGTTTGCCATCCGGTACATAACTTTCGAATAGATACGGGAAATCCTCCTCTGAAATGCCCTTGCCGTGATCCCGCACCTCAAACAAGGCATATTGATGTTCCGATTTAACTTCCACCTCAATATCAGAATCCTCAGGTGAATGTTTTATCGCGTTTTCAATTAAATTGATCAAAACTTGTTCGATCAATGTCCCATCCATAGGTACAATGAGAATTTCATCCGGAACTTTTACGCGTATTCTCCGCCCGGTAAATCTTTTTCGTATCTGGCTGATTGCTTCCGCTACGATCTCCTCAGCGATTTCCGGTGATTTTGTGACATTCATTGTACCTTCATTGATTCTGGTTATTGAGAGCAGGTTTTCCACCATACGGATAAGCCATTGAGAATCGTCTTTGATGTTGGAAATTAATTTGTCATGTGTTTGTTTATCAATGCTCTCTCCATTTTCGAGAATCGCAGAGCTCGCTCCGTAAATGCCTGTTAATGGTGTTCGTATATCGTGAGAAATCGCGCGAAGCAAATTACTTCTCATTTTTTCCTTTTCTGACTCGATCATGATCCTTCTTTGCTCGTCCGATAAATGTTGTCGCTCCAGGGCCATCGCTACCTGGGAAGCCAGCATCCTAAGAAACAGGAGGCTGCTTTGGCGAAGTTTCCCCTGTGTGCAAGAGATGCCGATGACGCCAAGAACGTTGTCTTGAGCTATGATAGGCAAGTAATAGCCGGCAGCTCCCTTTAAGGTATCAGTACCGGCACCGGCCGGTTTTTTATTGACAAACACCCAATGGGCGACTTCTTTTTCATTTTTGCTTCGCAGCGTATCGCCGGTCTTATCTGCAGAGGCGCCTATAAAAAATCCAGCGCAATCGTTCTCAGGATCTTGAGTATAAAATACTACCGAACGGTCAAATATTTTGACAATGTATTCGTTGGTCAATGCAGTGATATTTTCCAGCCCTCTGGTAGCTAATAGTTTTTTATTGATTTCATATAAAAGCTTTGTGCGGTGTTCCCTCTCTGCCGAAAGCCTGGCCTGTGTTTTTATTCGTACAGTCAACGTGCTGGTTATAAATGCTGCAATCAACATAATAACAAAAGTCATCGGGTATCCCGGCTGTATCGCATGAAAGCTCTGATATGGAACCGTAAAGAAATAGTTGAACAAAAGAACGCTCAGTATCGATGCCGCAAGTCCATAAAGATATCCTTCGGTGATTCTCGATATGATAAGCACAGATAAAATATAGAGCATGATCACATTCTGATTGTCGCCATCGGCATTTCGAAATCCAAGAGAAATCATCGTTACAGCTGTCAGTATCCCTACTGTTTTGAATGTATCGAGCCAGGAGAATATGAAATTTTCGGAAATTCTTATCCTTTTTTGTTTTTTGTATACCTTTTGTTCTATTTCCGGAATGATATGGATTTCAACATTCGGCAATAAAGAAACGATTTTATCCTCGATTTCCGAAACAAACAGACTTTTTAAAGTTTTCTTGTTTCTGGTTTTGCCGATGACAATATTGGTGATTCCTGAAATTTTGGCATATTCGGAAATAGTGGCCGCAATATCATGACCATTTACTCTTATGATTTCAGCACCTAATCTTTTTGCCAGATCCAAATTTGCCTGTACGCTATCCTCGCTTATATCAGTCATACCCTCTACATACAATGCTACCCATGGGGCATGGAACGCTTCAGCCATTCTCGCTGCCCATCTGATTGATTTTGCTGAAGTTGGAGAAGCGCTTACACAAACCAATAGTTTTGTGCCGATACCATTTTCATTTATATCCCCATTGCTGCGGTTGTCAGAACTTATTCTGTCCGCTGCCTTCCGCATGGCGATTTCACGCAAAAGAAGTAAGTTCCTTCTGGTAAATATTGATTTCGTTATATTATATGACCTTTTCGGCAGGTATATTTTCCCTTCTTCAAACCGTTTGAGCAGTTCATCAGGAGCAAAATCGATGATCTCAACTGTGTTTGCATTATCAACAACATAGTCCGGAACAGTTTCTTTTACAATATTCTTTGTGATCTCCTGAACTATATCATTTAGGCTTTCAATGTTTTGAATATTAAGGGTTGTATATACATCGATTCCGGCATTCAGTAACTCCTCTATATCCTGAAAACGTTTCTTGTTGCGCATTTCAAAAGCGTTCGTATGTGCAAGCTCATCCACAATAATGAGCTCCGGCTTCCTATCGAGGGCCGCATCCAGGTCAAATTCTTTTATTTGGATGTTATCATGTTTTATTTCTTTCAGAGGCAATAACGGCAACTCCTCCAGGAATCTCATCGTTTCAAGGCTCGAGTGGGGTTCAACATACCCTATTATGACGTCAACACCACTTTTAAGCTTCTCTTGCGCTTCATCTAGCATCGCATAGGTTTTGCCCACACCCGCCGCATAGGCAAGGAAAATTTTCAAGCTTCCTTTTTTCATTTTACTGGATGCTTGAACCGGCCCCTTTTTTATTCCGGATGAAATTTGTTGATTGTCTTGATTCATTACTAATACCCCACTTCAAGCGTCATATTACTCGTTTTATATGAAGACATCAAGTACTTATATAAACTCTTAATACAATCTTTATAGAGGTGCAATTCGCGGTGCAATTTGTGGGTCATTACAGAAGTGAATTACCCGTATGGGTATTATATAGACTGGACAGTATCCACCAACAAATCGGGTTTCTGATTCATATTCTAACCCTATATTCATTTGGCGTCAGACCTATTATTTTCTTGAATGCTTTAATATATTGGCTAGTATAATTGAATCCCACTATCCCTGAAATTTCGGTAATGCATAATGTGGTTTCATTGAGCAGATCGATGCTTCTATTGATCCTGTATTTTGTCAAGTATTCGTAGGGAGACAAATGCACGGTGCTTTTAAAGCATCGGAAACATTCCGCAACACTTATATTCGCCGAGCTTGCAATATCCTTTATTGCAATATTGGATCCAAAATTAGTTTGGATGTACGCTATCAGGGTTTGCACCCGTTCTTGGCTCCTCACAATTGATGATGATGGGATTGGAATATCTAAATGAATATGTGAAATGAGTTGATGCCAAATGGTACCAATCTTGAGTGCTGCTGAGTATTCATACGCGAAAGTCTCTTTCGTGATCAATTCATTTCTTAGCTGCCACAATATGGCCAAGATGTTTCGTTGCCAATCAACCTCAGGTTTTAGATGAATAGTTGGAAATGCGTTTATGTTTATATACGGCAGTACATATTTTTGTTCCATCTTGCTGCCCGGGTAGAAGGAAAACATTTTTTCCGGAAAATCCAGACTGATATATACACCATCATCAGAAATGCTGTTTGTGATATGTAACAATCCGCTGTTAATAAAAATCCCCTCACCTTCTGAAAGATCAAAATCTTCACCGTTGACCTGAATCGACAGTGATCCTTTTAGAACCAAAGTAAACTGTACAGCATCATGCCAATGCAAGTCTTTGTAACCACGTCCGGCCGGAATGCATGTATATTTAGTGATCGTATACAGATTGACAGGGAATGATTCGTCTGAATATTCGGTTTTGTAGTATAGGGAGTTAGTTTTTGGATTCATTTGTATGCTCCGTTGATTAAAAAACATCATTATCTGATAGGATAACAGTATAAATATGCCGATTATACCCCTATAATAATATTACATACGATAAGAAAACACAATTAATATGGAGGAGCAATTTATGGAGATCAAGAATGCGACTATGGAAGATTTCGACTTGGCATTTGATTACATTGAGAAATTATGGACATATAACACTTATGACCGCGACGTCATCTTAAAAGTCTATAAAGAGGTTCTGGCGAACGAAAATGATTTCGCCTTTTTCTTATTTGACAATGGTGAGCCGAAAGGCTTTTGCCATGGGACCTTTTTTAATACTTTCTGGCTCTCCGGACAAACCTGCTACGTGTCCAGCATCATATCCAATCTGGAAGAACGGGGCAAGGGCTATGGCATTAAACTCATGGATCACGCAAAAGAACTGGCAACGGCAAGGGGATGCCATGCGATCGTACTGGACTCCGGAATGCCTAGAAAAGAAGCCCATAGATTCTATGAGATTTATGGCTTTGAGAAATGCGCATACTGTTTTGAGCTAAAACTTTAAGCAAAAAAGGATTTTAAAAACCCACAAGGTTTGTAGCCTTGTGGGTTTTTTATTGTCTAGTTTATCTGTTTGTTCGCGGCAAGTCTCTGTCGATTAGTCTCTGGGATCATCTAAATCTTCCTCAGTTATCTCCTTCAGATACGCCAGCACGGCATCGTAGTGATCCTCAACATCTGATTTTTCAACACCGTCGAAGCTTGCACCCTTGCCCATCATCTTCGCCACTGCTGAAATGTAGTTCATGCCTTTCTCGCCTTTGCCGCCTTTGGCATTCGGTTTGATGGTATTATATTTCAGAATTTCAGCTGCAATGGCCGGGGCTGCTTTATATGCAACAGTGTCTCCATCTTCTTCAATATCCTCAGATCCTATAAGCCTGAAGTTCGCTGTTACCGTTACATTATTGTCTGGCATGGTAAATATGGTCGTCGGATCTTCATCATTTGCGAAAGTCCCTGCAGGGGACGCCGTCCATCCGGTAAACTCATACCCGCTGTTGGCTGTGGCGGCGATGCTCACTGCAGATCCCCATGCATACAGGCCTTCAGTAATCGCTGAGCAAGTTCCGCCGGTCGTTGCTGCCATTGTCAGTGTGCGTATGGCTGGCGCGTCCATCCCCACATAAGCGGAATGATGCTTCCGCCCATCAGGTCTTTGTGCCGTTTTCATGATAAAAGAATCATATTCCTTGATGAATACTACCATATAATCATTGTTGTTTTGTGCTTTCAATGCCTTTTGATCAATATCCCTCATCGTTATCCCTCATGAATTATATTCGCAATCCGGAGATGCAAATATGGGGTCTACCACTATATTTATTTTACCCTAACCGTTTTTATTATCTCATTCGTATGAAAAATCGCTTGTTAAGCCTTAGAAAAATACATCCTTCAGGCAGTGCGGAAGGCAAAAATTGATTATCATGAAAGGTATCCTTGTTTTGATTATCTGTCCTCAATGAGCTATAATATTATTATTGATTATGATCGTTAGGCCATTGAGCTCGCAATGAAATTAGCAGGAGGACCCGATGAACAAGAGAATTTATGTGCTTGGGCACAGAAACCCTGATACCGACTCGATCTGTTCTGCCTTGGCTTATGCGGAGTTGAAATGCAGACTTGGGTACGATGCTGTTGCCGGCAGACTTGGGGAGCCCAACAAGGAAACAGAATTTGTGCTTGATCATTTCGGAGTCCAATCGCCTGAGCTGATTGAAACGGTCAAAAAGCAGGTTTCCGATCTTGATATGGATATCGTTCAGGGCTTGTCCCAGAGCATCCCCATCAAAAGGGCCTGGAATATTATGAAAAAGACAGGCTTAAAAGCTCTCCCTGTTATTGGTGAGAAGGACAAGCTTATCGGCATTGTTACTCTTTCAGACATTACAGAAAAATATATGGATGCCATTGACAATAATATCATCGCGGATAGCAAGACCTCTCTGCACAACATAGCAGACACGCTGAACGCAACGATCATTGCCGGTACTCAAGAGCATTTCAACACCACCGGAAGGGTTCTCGTCCTATCCGCAGAATACTCCCAGCTCGATTCCTATATCGAAAAGGGCGATATCATCATAACCGGCCATCGTATGGATAATATCGAAAAATCCATGGAATTGGGCGCCAACTGCATCATACTGACCTGCTGCAGTCAGGTGGATGAGTCCATTATCGAGGAGGCAAAAAAAACCAATTGCATTCTGATGTCTACACAGTCTGACACATTTACCATCGCTAGGCTGATCAATCAAAGCATTCCCGTTGGTTATGTGATGACATCGAAGGGCATCATAACCTTTGAAGCCGACGATTATGTAGAGGATATCAAGCAGGTCATGATGAACTCAAGATTCCGAAGCTACCCTGTGGTTGACAGCAGCATGAGAGTTGTGGGATTTATTTCCCGTTACCATATCATCGGGCAGAGCAAGAAACAAGTCATATTAGTTGATCACAATGAAATGAACCAGACTGTCGACGGCATCGAAGAGGCGGAAATACTGGAAATCATCGACCATCACAGGATCGGCGATATTCGTACAGAGAAGCCGATCCTATTTAAGAACGATCCGGTGGGCTGCACCTCTACCATCGTGGCCAATTCCTATTTTGAATCGGGAATCGTTCCATCCAGAAAAATGTCCGGCCTCATGTGTGCGGCAATCATTTCCGACACTTTAAAATTCAAGTCCCCAACATGTACTTATCTCGATCAAATCACGGCGGAAAAGCTGGCCTCAACAGCCGGCATAGATATCGATGCTTTTGCAATGGAAATGTTCAGAGCCGGATCGGCGTTGACAGGAGAAACCCCTTTGGAACTGCTGACGAAAGATTTTAAGGAATACACCTTTGGAAAAGGCAAGGTCGGGATCGGTCAAATCACGACGATCGATATCAAAAATGTTGATGAAATACAGGATTCGATTTTAGAATCCATGGCTAAATTCTGCTCCAATGGAAATTACGGTTTGATCATGCTTTTAGTAACAGACATTATGAATCAGGGCTCTGAGGTGTTTTTCGCAGGCAAACTTAAAGATGTTGTGGGTAATGCTTTCGGAATGGAATCAAAAGTGAACAGTGTTTATTTACCTGGAATCGTATCAAGAAAAAAGCAGATCGTGCCAGCCATCGCAAATGCTTTAGAGTAATACCGTTTCCTTCTTATAACGGATCAGCTTCAAGTCGCTGTTGATAACTTCGACATCATATTCCACGTACCCGAGCTTTTCATAAAAATGCCGGTTTCTCAGATCTGAATCAGGAGTTGCCAAAGTCCACAACCTGGCGTCGGGATGCAAGCTTTCGGCTAAATCAAGGGCTATACTGCCGATCCCGAGATTTTGATATATCGGAGTGATGGATATGCTGTCGATCTCATAATGATTCTCGTCAGCTTTATAAATGAATATGGACCCGACCAATTCTTCCCCGGCCAGGATCTTATATATTCTGGCCCATTCCAGATAAGATGCAAGATGCTCATCTTCTGATTCAAAGGCAGGGCAAAATCCATATTTCTCAAAGGATTCTTTAAATGCAAGTTTTTGGATTCTATTGACGGCAGAAAGATCTTCCCGGCCGGCAGCAGAGAGATGGATAATCATCGCCGATGCACCTTTCCATTAAACATATTTCAATTACATCTAAATTATATCATTCCAAGCCAAACCGTGGAAGCATGACATACGGGCAAATGGCGTTGTACTAAAATGCAGTGGATAAAATTGTATTGTTAGTGTAGAATACTGACTTGAGGAGGTGTCAATCATGAGAATATTATTTTGTAAAGTCCCTTGGATGAAATATTATCAAGGAGTTGCAGCCGAAGGAGTTTCGGTTGAGGATATAGCAGCGGATCACAAGCATGGATTTGAAACGATGAACTTCTTGCCAATATCAGTGATGGATGAAAGCGGCAATATGGAAAGCGAACTTCTTCTTGGATATTACGAGACAAAAATGACGGCAGACGGAAAATCGAGCCAGACGAAAATCCAAAATATCAACGGCTGCAGCCATTTTACCAAAGAAGCCTTGATCGACAATGTGCTGGTTGTTTGGTGCGCCAGTCAAGATGCTGGAACGACCGGTGTAGTCGGCTGGTATAAAGATGCTACAGTATTCAGAAATTATCAGTCCGTACCGATCAACCTGGATGATGGTACTGTTCAGGAAAAGCTATACAATGTTATAGCGTCTGCGGAAGATGTTCTTTTGCTGCCTGAATCGGAGCGAGGCAGCGAAATCTGGAATGTGCCTCACAAAAATAGCAAAAAAGGCAATCCTTTCGGTTTCTATCGTTCAAATGTTTGGTATGCAGATGAACCTGAAGCGCGTGAATTTATTAAGAATCTGCTTTACCATATTGAGCATTACAGCGGCAAAAACGGGATATACAAGGAAGCGGAATAAAAGGGAGCGTAGTTTTGAAATTAAAATGCAATACATACCAGATTGAAATGGGACGCACGAAAATAAGGTTCAAGGATATTGAAAAGATCATTTACTCAGAATCCTGCGGTAAAACAAGCGTTCATGTTTTCAACGCCGGAACCGGCAAACACATAGGCGAGGCCCTTTTCTCTTCCAAACAAGGAAAAGATTTCATTTCAAGTTTGTCAGGCTTCTGTAATAGATATAAAATATCTTTTACCCAAGAAGAGGCGGATCGTTATAAGGATGCTCCTGTTGAAATATATGAGCCTGTTCCTCTTGACACTTTTGAACGTCGAAAGAAAATGGTCCAACGAGCCGGCCGAGTCCTCTTATTTGTTCTATGCTCCGCTTTGGCGCTGCTGATAGCCCAAACCAAATATATGACTGTCATCGCTGCTTTTGGTGCCGGTATCGTCCTGATGTTTGCCTTGATGAAGCTGACTTCTCACAAAGTGCTCAAAGGGATTCTTGGCATCTCCGGGCTTGCCGGCGGGATCTACGGGTATTCCCTGTTCATCAGTATGGCTACTTCCACGGATTTTCCGCCGATGGCGATGTTTTTCGCAGTTTTCCTTCCGCCGGCGTTGGCATTGTTTTTAATTATCCGGGCCTTTATGGATTAGTACTGGTTATGAGTGCTCAATCGCTTTACAGTTACAAGGAGCAAGGCCTCTCCACAGCTCTTCCGGAGTCAGGTCTTTTGTTAAATAATCCCTGACGATCTGTCCATCTGCCATTTCGATAACACGATCTGATTTTTCCGCAATGTGCCTGTCATGGGTCACGATAAGGAAAGATATTCCTATATCTTTATTGATCTGGCGGAGCAATTCATAAACCTGGTCCGTGGAGTCGGAATCCAGATTGCCGGTGGGCTCATCTGCAAGTACAAGATTGGGTTCATTGATCAGAGCCCTGGCAATTGATACCCGCTGCTGTTGCCCTCCGGAAAGATTATTCGCCGGATTATTGATTTTATCTTTTAGTCCCACGATTTCCAGGATTTCCTTTGCCCTGCTTTCCTTTTTACGATCCGCCTTACCGCTCTCGATCCAGCAGGGCATCAAGACATTTTCAATGGCCGTAAATTCAGGAAGCAAATAGTGAAATTGAAAAATGAATCCTATATTCTTGTTCCTGAAGGCTGCAAGCTCCCTTTCGTTCATCGCGAGATAATCCTGGCTTCGAAACTTCAAACTACCGCCGGTCGGCCGGTCCAAAGCCCCTATGAGATTCAAAAGCGTACTTTTACCGCAGCCGGAGGCTCCGATAATGCTTGAAAATTCAGCTTCATATAGCGTAAGGCTCACATCGTTGAGCGCTCTTGTCTTGATGACTTCCCCATATTCTTTCACCAGATTCGAACCGGAAAGCAAAATATTATCCATTTTTTATGGCCTCCATTGGATTTAAACTGGCGGATCTCCTGGCGGGAATCATCGAAGCCAGCGTTGCCGCTGCCACCGATATGGCAGTGATGATCAAAATGCTTTCCCACTTGAAAACGATCGTAAAAGTTGCTGCTGCGAACGAATTAAACCCGTATAGCAGCAAAATGCCAAGAATGCTGCCGGCTGCAGCTCCTATGACCCCTAAAATCAACCCTTGCAAAATGAAAATGATGCTGGCGCTTCTGCTGGTCGTCCCCATGGCTTTCAAAATGCCGATCTCCTTTGTTTTCTGAACGGCCGAAACAGCCAATACGCTGGCTATCCCGAGAGTCACTGCAAGTATGACAAAAAATTGTATCGTGTAGGATGAACTGCTTTGGCTGGATAGGGCGCTGAGAAGCTGCTTGTTTTGCTCCTGCCACTGGTCGATCCTAACGTCCCATAATTCATTTCTCCACTGCCGGGCTATAAGATCAGAACTAAAAGGATCCTGTATCTGGATTTCAATAGCACTGATGCCATTTCCGCTTCTAAACAATTTTTGAGCCCTTCTTAATTCAATGAAAACCAGGGTTTCATTGACGGACTCATTCTGGAGGTCAAATATCCCTCCAATCACAAAAGGCACTGTTTCCCCGCTGGGCATGAGAAACTTCAAAGTATCGCCAACAACGGTGTCTAATTCTTCCGCCAGCCCGGTCCCGATGAGAATGCTGTTTCCTTCCACGACAGGATCGCCTTCGATCAGCCTGTCGGATATCCCATAGATAATATCTGCAGGCTCCTGCTGTATACCTTTGATTTGGATGGATTTATTTTTATCCGTTCCGCGTATGAGGGCTGTGCCTTGTATGGTAGGCGAAATTGCCTTAATGTTGTCCTGTTTCTTGGATAGTTGATCAACGATCAAAGTCCAGTTGCCCAGATATTTAGTATCATCCGGTTCCCGTATTGTAATATGGGAACTATTCCCAATGGTGTTTTCGATCAAATTATCCTGAAGACTGGTGATCAGTGCGCCCAGAAAAATTTGGACCGCTACTCCAATGGCTATCCCGCAGATGATCAGTGTCGTTTGGATTTTACCATTTTTTAGAAATCGAAGCGCCAGTTTCAATTCAAAACTCATGACAATGGGTCCCCTTTCCTTAGGATACCGGGTTTCCGCTCAACTTCACGGCATCCCCGTCTTTTATTCCTGAAAAAGGTTTCACAATGATATCGCCATCAGAAAGACCCTCCGTAACCAATACCAGCGAAGATGGTCCCCTGAGTATTTTGATTTCCCGTAGTTGAACCTTTCCGTTAACGAAAACATAAACCGCTACGTCTTCTGCAGTTTTGTTTTCGGAATTGTTCTCTGTCAGATATTGAGAAGGAATGGCTATGGCATCATCCAGCTGCTTCAATATGATTTCAGCATTGACTGTAAGATCCGAGGCTTGATAAGGAAATTCATCCGGCACGCTTATTTTTAATTCGAAAGTGCCTGTGTCTTTATTGATTTTAGGTGTAACTCCCGTCACGATGCCTTCCATGCCATTTTCCTTGTCATCCCCAACAAATATCAACGCTTTTGTTTTCCCCTTCATAACGTATGGAAAATATTTCTCGTCGATTTCTACGGACACGAAATAACTTCCGGCTTCACCGATATCTGCCAGTGGATCTCCTGGTTGGACATGATCGGCTGGTTGGGCATGGGCTTTGAGCAGTACTGAATCCCATGGAACTGATATCAGATAGTCCGATGCCTCTTTAACAGCGCTGTTGTAGATTGCTTTTGCAGACTGTAGCTGTTCGTATGCAGAGACTCGCTGGGCTCCTCCATTAGCCAGGGCTGCGACCCTCAAATTTGCCGTGTTCCACTGAGCAGCTGCCGTATCATAGGCGGTTTTAGCCTTACTAAGATCATTTTGGGATAACGCCCCTTCATTATAAAGGACCTGAGCATCTTGATAAAAATCCATAGCCTGTTCTTTAACGGAAGTTAGCCTGTTCAACTCATCTTTAGCGGCGTTATATTCGTAATTGACGATTTGATTATAGCGTGCATTGGCATCCAAATAACTGGCTCTTTTTTGTTCCACCTGGAATACCTGGTCAGAATCGTCCAGTTTGATCAGTATGGAGCCGGCGGAAATAGCATCTCCTTCTGAGATGGCCAGTTCTTTAACAGTGGCGCTTACCCCTGCTATGAGTGTGGTCTCCCTGGCCAGCTTAAGTTGGCCCGATTCAACTACTTTTTCTTCATACTCCCGGGTTTGGATTTTTATATATTCTGTTTCATTGTCTTCCCGCCCGCCGCCAATGATGAAAATCAGGCATAAAATCAAGATCGAGGCCGCAGCTGCTGCTATTATTTTCTTTTTCATATAACCACCTTGGGAATCGTATTTATCAAAAGATCTGTCAGACTATTATTCAGTCTTTCCATTTTCCTCTTCGTTTTGTTATTAAGATGTCTGCTCCTTGCCCGGGAAATCATTTTGCCAACTGAAAATCCAGTCCGGTAGATGCCTCCGAAGGAACTACTTGCACTTTAAAGACAAAGTCTCTCCTCTTTGATTTTTTGCAACAATAATAAATAGTTAAAAGCATCAATAATATATTAATACCCTTTTGCTGCAATACTAACAAGGCGTCAAAAAAATCGTGGACGAAATAAATGCATCCATATATACTATAAACATATTGCGGCTGGTATTAATTGTATTAATTGTTGAAATTTTAGTGGGGGGCTGCGGCTATGAACAGAAAAAAAATCGTTTCGATCATTATCCTTGCTGTCATGATTTTATCGATGACCGGTTGTATGGACATCAAAGTTGCTATGAATATCGAAAGCGACAACACCGGCGGCATGGAAGTCGTGATGGCATACAACGAAGACTTTTTAGGCGCGGAGGGGTCGGGATCCATGACCGGCGATTTTTCAGAAATGGAGGACTATGACGGGATGAACGTCAAGATCGAACCCCTGACTTATGAAAAAGAAACCGGTACATTCAAAGGAGAGAAGATCGTCGCTACTTTCGATAACGCATACTTGGCTTTGAAACAGATGGCTGAGGATGAAGGCTTCAATTTCATCGAAAAAGGGAATGGCGTTTATCGGATTGAAATGGACCTTGAGACCGATTCAGAAGATACGGAAATGACAGCCACTACTCCGGAGGACGCCGCTCAGGCTAAAGCGTTTTTAGAGGCTTCGGGAGCGGAAATGTTCTATTCGATCGCTACGGATTACAACGTACTTTACAATAATGCTACCGATATATCAGGAAACGTGTACACTTGGGATTTGATCGAAGCGATGACCAGCGTCGATCCTTTGACAACAGCCATATTGGAATACAAAGTTCCGTCAAGTGTTGAAGCAGAGATCGAAGAGGCAAGAAAGGCCAATGCCTGGCTGACGCCCGTTGTGACAGCTACCGCTTTACCGACAAGCGCAAAAGTGACAGTAAATGGTACCGTCGTGGAATTTGATGCATACAATATCAACGGAAACAATTATTTCAAGCTGCGGGATATTGCCCTCGCTTTAAATGAGACCGAGAAAAAATTTGAAGTGACCTGGGATGCTTCGAAGAATGCAATCAATCTGGTCTCCGACACCCTTTATACTCCTGTTGGCGGTGAACTGCTGAGAGGGAACGGAATAACAAAAACTTGCATTCTATCCAACTCGAAACTATTCAAAGGCGATAGCGAGATCCGATTGACAGCTTATAACATCAGCGGCTACAACTATTTTAAACTGAGAGACCTGGGCACCGCCTTCAACTTCAACGTAGCTTGGGACGGTACAACTAAAACCGTTGCTATCGATACGAAATCAGCCTATCAGCCTGAATAGCGAATCTATTCATGATTGAATGAATAAAACCCTCCCCTGGCACTTTTTCCGGATGCTTTGGGAGGGTTTTTATTAATAATTATGATCATGAAAATGTTTATGCTCCTTGCCCATATGCACATGATAATAATCGTCGACAAAATTGACATTCTTAAGGAGTTCAATGTCCTCCAGCAGCCCGTCGATCGGTCTGTCAGCGGCTATTCTGTGCTCTTCATCAAATAGAATGCCCCTATTTGAAACTTCGGAAACCAAATCGAGATTATGGGTGGATATGATCAAAGTCTTCCCGGTTTCGTTCAATTTGCATAGAAATTCCGCAAGCCATCTCCGGGTCCTGGGATCAAGGCCTGACATGGGTTCGTCCAGAGCCAGCACGTCCGGATTCATAGAAAGTACGCTGGCTATGGCAACTTTTCGCTTCTCGCCGCCGCTTAAATGGTATGGGGCGCGATTTCTAAAATCCTGCAATTTCAATAACTCCAAACAGTCTTCCACTCTTTCCTCTACACCTTCTTCTGACAGGCCCATTTGTCTCGGGCCGAATGCGATCTCATCATAGACGTCACCGCAAAAAAGCTGTGTATCGGAATTCTGAAAAACGAAACCAAGCTTCCGGTGGAAAGCTTTTGAAAACTCATGGTTCTGAAGCTTTTTTAAAGTGATTTCTTCACCATTGAATTTATATGTTCCCCGGTCCGGCGAAATCAAGCCATTGATCAGCTTAAGCAGTGTTGACTTCCCACTGCCATTCGAGCCGAGAAGCGAAACCGCTTCCCCCTTATTGATCAGCAGGCTGATGTTATTTAAAGCATTGATGTCTGAGTACGAATAATAGACTCCTTTGATTTCAATCATATCGTTTTCCTTACAACATTTCGTTAAATGCGGTATAAATAAAAAGGGCTATTATAGAACAGTTCACAATGGTATAAAGAGCATCCGCTGCAGTCCATCTAGACCTTTCTATGGCGGCATATTCACCAGTGAAGCCTCTGCATTTCATCGCATCGTACATTTCTTCTGCCATTTCCTCGGATCTCATAAAAACTGTCCCGCTTATACCGGCTAGAGATGTCTGTTTGCTTCTATTGACTCCCACAGATCGTAGCTTTAAGGCATACAAAAGCTGGAGTGCCAATTCCCCCAGCAACAAGATATACTTGATCGTTATATCTAAAACCAGAATGAAAATATCAGGCATGAAAACTGACTTGAGCGCCTTTGTAATGTTGCTCCAATTGGAGGTTTTGGATAATATATTGACCGCTGTGATCGTTGCAAAGACCTTTGCCGGGAGCATGACCAGGCTGTAGCTGTTCCCCCAAATAGCGGCAGGCAATAGTACTATAAAAGTGAAGACTGTCATAATGAGGCTGATTTTCAAAATCCGGATGATTTGCTTCGCTTCCATGAAGCTTAGTTTTAAAAGCAAATATACGAGGATAGCGGCTATAAAAAGGGGGCTTCTGGAAACTGATATCATAATGACCAGGCCAAAAGTAAAAAGAACTTTCACCCCAACATTGGCTTCGTATTTTGATTGTTTCCTGGTATCCTGGGCTTTGATCTTCGATATGACGCTTAATAAGGATAGTATGCTCTTGTTAATAAAGGCATCCCTACCCATTTCATGAACCTGATTTTCCTCTTTTTTTATCCACTCCGGGATGCCGACGCTTTTCTCCAACCGATCATCCAATGCCGCTTCCCGCCTTCTCATGCATGAAGCTGCCGATAATCTTAAATAAAATGATCAGGATCGCAACTCCCGCAGCAGCTGAAAGAACGTAGCCGGCAGCATCGGGAAGCCCGCTAAACGCATAATCCGGCAGAGGCGCATTGAAGCTGAATCCCTTACTCATGCCTTCAGGAACATAGCCTAATGCTTTTCCTCCTGATAGGACATCCTGTATTTCTTCCAGTCCCCATTCTCCCCATGCAGTGCCCGCAGCCAGGATCCCCAATGGAGAAAGACAAACAAGGACCGTCAACAAAGCATATACAGGCTTTACTTTCTTTTCTCCTTGATGGATCAGCCCTGGAGAAACACGCTTGATAAAAGCATATACAGCAACGGAAAATACTGCTTCAACGATACCCGCCAGCAACAGATGAGGTATCATCATAGCCGGGATGGAAATGGATAAGGGATAGGGACAATATAGCGGAAGTCCCGCTTCATTTGTAAAAAGCAACGGCTGCAATCCAAACTGTATCGCTGCAAAAAGTGCTGCTAAATTGATGCCCAGGTATGAGCCGATGGCAATTCCAATGATGGCCCCTTTTTCAGTACCAGTTTTTTCTTTTATGAATTTATAAACAAAATATCCGATAAAGGGCATCACGAAGGCCATGTTAAAGCAATTTGCAGGGAAGGCCAGGATCCCGCCGTCGCCGAATAACAGCGCTTGAATCAGCAACGCCACGGTTACAGATATGCAGGCTGCATAGGGCCCCATCAGTACGGCCAGCAGGGTCCCTCCAACAGCATGGCCGGTGGTGCCTCCAGGCAAAGGGATATTGAACATCATCATAATGAAAGAAAAGGCTGCGCCGATCCCAAGCAGGGGGATCCTTTCCTGGCTCACTTCCTCTTTGACTTTTTTTGCTGCAACAGCCAGCACCGGTACCATGGCGGCACCCATGACCAGGCAGGTCGAAGGGCTTAAGTAATTATCTGGTATATGCATATCTACTCCTTTCTATACACTCTATTAGAAAATCCATGCTGCGGCTATTCCGGACGAGACGCCGATGATATATAGGGTGGCGAGGATCAATAAGTTTTCTCTTTTACTTCGGTTTTCCTTGAATAGTACAATAAGACCCATGCCTGCTCCCGTAAAAAGCCCTGCCATAACTGAGCCGAAGCTCAAACCGCCTTTCAGATATAATTCCGCCAAGATCACAGACGATGCACAGCTTGGGATAAGTCCGAAAAGTCCTGCAAAAAATGGTTGAAAAATGCTGTTCTGCATCAATATTTCTGATAAGTGTTCCTCTCCGAGGAAGTATAGTCCGCAATTCATCATAAAAGCTACTGCCAGGACCAGCGCAAAGACTTTCATGCTATGACGGAGAGCCTCAACTATAATATTTCCCCCATGCCTGCATCCGCAGGCGCATGCCGGAGCCTTGGTTCGGGACTCCTCCAAGAGCATATCGGCTTTTTCTCTTTCTATTTTTAGATATCTAAGAACGATGTCGATCATTATCCCTGCGAATACCGCGACTATCAGTTTGAGTCCAAGGAGTCTAAGGATCAGCCCCCCGTTTCCAGGATTGGCAAAAAAAACAGGAATCGCCTCATCTGATGTTGCGAGAAAAACAGCGATCAACGCACCTGGCGAGATGAGCTTTTTACCAAAAAAATTGGCAGCTGCCACAGAAAAACCGCACTGGGGGATCAGCCCCAGCAAGGCTCCTCCCATCGGTCCGAGGGTTTTCAGGCCCCCGAGAAGAACCCTTAACTGCTGGCCGGCTCCGTGCTGCAGATATTCTATCAGCACATAAGCCCCCATTAAAAAAGGAAGCATCTTTATTGAATCTATTATGGACTCTTTAATGATTTCCCACATGTTCCGCCTCTTTAAATGACATATCCTAATGATAAACCAGATCTCCTACTGAAGCAAGTATCTTAAAACGATTGTTGACATATGCCATTAATTTAGTATAATATGCCTTGTTCTAATAATAATTCAAGGAGGAATAAAGATGAAGATTGCATTGCCATCGCGGCAAAACGATATCGACGACCACTTCGGACATTGCGAATATTTCACAGTTTTTACTGTGGACTTTGAAAGTAAAGAGGTCTTATTGAGAGAAATGGTGGAATCGCCAGCCGGCTGCGGCTGTAAATCCAATATTGCCCAGATTCTTGCAGAAATGGGTGTAAAGGTTATGATCGCCGGCAACATGGGTCAGGGTGCCGTGAACGTTCTGAACAGCTTTGGGATACAGGTTTTAAGAGGTTGTTCCGGTGATGTCGGTCTGGTCGTTGAAAAATGGCTGGAGGGTTCTCTGGTGGATACCGGGGACTTCTGCCAAGCCCATGAACATGGTTGCAGCCATTAATCTGCTTGTTACAGATCTTCCCGGGTCTTATGGAAACCTCAGTTTCATTAAGATCCGGGATTTTTATTGCTTATAACATCTGTAAATAGCCTGTCAGCAGCATTCCCGCAACGGGGATCGTGATCAAAGAAAAAAGCGTGGTCAGAAACACTCCTTCAGCTGCCAGTTTGGCATCGGCCCCGTGCAGATCGGCCAGCATGACGTTTACTGCAGCTGATGGCATGGCCATTGCAAAAACGATAATACACAAAACCATCGGATCGATGGGGACCTTAAAAAGTATAAGAAAGAAAAGCAGCGGAAGCGCTACAAGTCTCATAAAAATCGTCACCGACATCGTTCGGTTTCCCATTACCTGACGGATACTGCTTTGCGACAGTTGTATGCCGATCACCAGCATCGATAATGGTATCGTCATTCCCCCGACAGAATCCAGAAAATTCTCCAGCGGAGCCGGGAAAGAGATACCGCAGTAGAATATGAATAGCCCTGCAATGCTTGCAATTACAGGCGGCGATATGATGGACCGCAGGATATAGAGAAAATTCATTTTTTTATGATGGTCATAAATCATGATATAGACCCCGGCCGAATACATAAATAAAGTGAATACTGCATTGGCTATGATCATCAGAAACATACCCTTTTCACCGAATACCGCCAGCGCCAGGGGGTATCCCATAAAGCCGTTATTTGTCAAAATCAGCAGATCACGGTATATGCCGCGGTTCAACTTGGGCACTTTCATGAATTTGACTATGATGATCGCCAGCACTGTCGATATCACCAGCACAACAAGCATAAGCAACATGGCCTGCTTTACGATGGATACAGTTGAAGGCGATAATTCCTGCTGGCTCATAGCATAAATGATCAGGCATGGACTGCATATATCAATCATCAGTTTTGAAAAATATTGACTGGATTCTATAGGAAGCCATTTGAATTTCACCGCTGTAAAGCCCAGTGAAGTTATGGCGAAGACGCTCATGATGTTCAAGAACACTGATAGCATTGGGAAAACCTCATACTGATTATTTTACGATGCTATCAGTATAACGGGTGAGTTGATAAAAAGCCATAGGAACTTTTTAGCCGATTTGCCGTTTGCGTAGTTTGAAACACGTCTTCTTAGCACCGATGAAAGAATAACTTTCTATAAAATTAGAGTCCCGCGTTAACGCCCCGAGGCGCTAACAATCTCTCCATTCGGTGCTTCAATAACTATCCATCCGGGTATATATTTTTATAAGAATTGTCAGCCGTATTATCATCGGACACTATCTGATAAGATTTAATAATGCAAGGGGGAGATAGAATATGAACAGTAATATATTGGATGAATTAAAGAGCCAAGCCGAAGAACTGAAAGAGGATGCCGTCGAAGCAATAAATGAGCTTAAAAATCATGCTGAAGACCTGAAAAGCGAGGCGGAAGAAGCGGCGGAAGTATTGAAGCACAAAGCTGAAGCCGAGGCTGAAGCATTGAAATTTAAAGCTTCGGAGTCGGCTCAAAAAGCAAAAGACGAGTGGAAAGGCCCTTTTAAAGATTAATTGGAAAAGGATCAGGCGGCTACTGTTGAGAGGTTGATTAGATGAATGACTATACAATGGCTTTATTGGGAGTATCGATCCCCTTGGCGGGGACTCTTTTAGGTGCGGGGATGGTCTATTTGCTAAAAACTGAAATCAAACCATCTCTTCAAAAATTCCTGCTGGGCTTCGCATCCGGCGTGATGATCGCAGCATCAGTATGGTCCCTGCTGATCCCCTCTCTGACCATTTCAGAAGAGCAAGGGGTGATCCCCTGGATACCCGCAGCCTTGGGCTTTTTGTTCGGGATGGGATTCCTGATGGTATTGGATTATATAATCCCCCATTTGCATCGTAACAGCAACAGGCCGGAGGGTTTAAAAAAAGAGTTCAATAGGCTGACGATGCTCATATTGGCAGTGACTTTGCATAATATCCCAGAAGGCATAGCTGTGGGCGTAGTTTTTGCGGGTGTTCTTTCAGGCAATCACGAGATTTCCATGGCAGGGGCTTTTGTCCTGGCCATCGGCATCGCTCTGCAAAACTATCCGGAAGGCGCTGTTATATCAATGCCGCTCCTTGCCGCCGGGGCTTCTAAAAACAGGGCTTTTGTTTACGGTGCTTTGTCAGGGGTCGTTGAACCTGTCAGCTCCGTGATAACCATTTTGCTTACGGCAATGATCTTCCCGGCTCTGCCCTATATGCTGTCTTTCGCTGCCGGCGCAATGTTTTATGTAGTGGTAGAAGAGTTGATACCCGAGTCCCAGGCTTCGGAGCATTCGGACATCGGCACCATCGGCGCCGGCGCAGGTTTTGTCCTGATGATGATACTGGATGTGGCGCTGGGTTGATATGATGCGTCTATTTGCATGGAAATATCATTTTCACCCTTGACAGAGGCTTCCAATAATGATACATTTCCAATTGTAAACATAATATAAACCTATGACGAGGGAGTAAAGTTGTAAAACTGTTTCGCAGCGAGCCCGGGACGGTGTAAGCCGGGTAAACGCAAGTCTCAACAAATGGGCCTCCGAGGGCAAAGTGAAAGAATATTTTTTCTGTATTTTAGTAGCGGCGACGTGAAGCAGGCGTTACGTGCTGAGGGTGTGATGGCACTCTGCAGAGTGGATGCATAGGATACTGCATCAAACAAGGTGGTACCGCAGATCAACAATCTGTCCTTGAGTTTCAAGGGCGGATTTTTTGTTTTTAGCGATACCGGCAGAGAACCCTTTTCCAATTGGAATTAAAAAAAGAAAAGGAGATTAGAAAATGAAAATCAGAAAAAGAATGGTCGTACTATCAGTTGTCGCAATGCTGTTGGCAGCTCTCGCCGGATGCGGCGGGCAGTCAGTGGAACCAGCCAAGGACATTCCCACTGTGGGAATCGTTCAAATAGTTGAACATCCGTCGTTAGATACCATCAGGATGTCCATACTGGAGCAGTTGGCAAAGGACGGTTTTGTGGATGGCGAAACCATGACCGTGGATTATCAAAATGCTCAGAATGAGCAGGCAAACTTGAAAACGATTTGTCAGAAATTCGCAGCTAATAATTATGATTTGATCATCGCGATTGCCACTCCTTCAGCCCAGGCCGCTCTGGGAGAAACCACAGAAATCCCGATTATATTCTCTGCCGTAACAGATCCTCTTGCAGCTGAATTGGTTGAATCCCTGGAGGTTCCCGGCGGAAATGTCACAGGCACCTCGGATGCAGTCTCTGCAGAAATGATCATGAAGCTCGCCTTGGAAATAACGCCTGACATCAAGACGATCGGCGCTTTGTATAATTCCAGTGAAGTTAATTCTGTCTCCGTGATCGATGATCTGAAGGTTTTTGCAGAAGCCAACGGCTTGACTGTCATTGAAGCGCCGGTGATGAATTCCAGTGAAGTCCAGCAGTCCGCCAGCTATCTTGCGGGCAATGCTGATGCGGTCTTTTCTCCTATCGACAATACTGTGGCCGCTACCATGCCGATCATTACCCAGACTTTGATCGATGCTAAAATACCGTTCTATGTCGGTGCTGATTCCATGGTCAACGATGGCGGTCTTGCCACTTATGGAATAAATTATACGATCCTTGGTCAGGAGACTGCGAAAATGGCAGCTATGGTTCTCAATGGAACTGATCCGGGTACGATCCCTGTTATGACGATGCAGGACATGGATATATACATCAACCAGAATACCGCTGACCAGATCGGCGTTTCGTTCCCTCAATCCGTTCTGGACAAAGCGACAGTTCTTGGAGAATAAAGGGATTATAAGGAAAAGGAGTTATACCAAATGACATTGGCAGCTTTGATGGGTTCAATTGAATTGGGTCTGATTTATGGGGTGATGGCTTTAGGCGTTTTCCTGTCCTTCAGAACCTTGAATACGCCGGATCTGACCGTTGACGGAAGCATGGTGACAGGCATGGCATCATCCGCAGTGATGTGCAGCATGGGCTATCATCCTGTGCTTGGTCTCCTGCTGTCCTTTGTCGCCGGTTGTCTGGCGGGTTCGGTCACAGCCCTTCTAAACACAAAGCTCAAGATCCAGCCTCTTCTATCAGGGATCCTTGTCATGCTCGGCTTATATTCCATAAACTTAAGAATTATGGGCGGCAAGTCAAACATCGCATTGACGAAAAGCGATACCATTTTTAAGAACTTCAGCGATCTTGCCGGCATTCCATACAGTTCCCTATTGCTGAGCATGATCATTCTTGCCTTGATAACCTTAGCATTCTATTATTTTCTTAAAACACGTCTTGGATTTGCGTTGCGCGCTACTGGCGACAATGAGGATATGGTCAGGGCCTCGGGCATCAACAGCAACTTGATGAGGCTCATCGGCCTTGCCCTTTCAAATGGATTTGTGGCCCTTGCAGGCGGGCTGCTTGCCCAATATCAAAGTTTTGCCGACGTTGGCATGGGAGTTGGCATGGTCGTGATAGGACTTGCTTCTGTCATCATCGGAGAGGTCGTCTTTGGGACGAAAACTCTGATGCGGCGGCTGGTCGCCGTATCTCTCGGCGCTATATTATACCGGACGATCATCGGATTTGCATTTGCACTTGGGATGCCGGCAAGCGACTTGAAGCTGGTTTCTTCCGTGATCGTGACCTTTGCCCTATCTACCGGAATCATGGGGGAGAAATTCTCTCTGGTCAGGAAGGCGGGTGAAACTAATGCTTAGAATAGAAGGCATAACAAAGATTTTCGGCAGAGGCACAGTAAATGAAAAGATCGCCCTGGACAATATCACCCTAACCGTCAATGAAGGGGATTTCATCACCATCATCGGCAGCAACGGAGCGGGCAAATCTACATTGATGAATTGCATTTCGGGGGTGTGTCTTGTTGACGCGGGTAAAATATTCCTGAATAGAGCCGACATAACCAGGTTGCCGGAATACAAGCGTTCAAGGCTTATCGGAAGAGTTTTTCAAGATCCTCTTAAAGGTACTGCCTTCGATATGACGATCGAGGAGAATCTGGCCATCGCATATTCCAAGAATAAGACGCTGGGGCTGCAGAGAGGCCTGAACAAACGGGATCGTGAAATTTTCAGAGAAAAACTCTCTGCGCTTGGCATGGGTCTTGAAAACAGGATGAAGCAGAAGTCAAAGCTCCTTTCGGGGGGGCAGCGACAGGCTTTGACTCTTTTTATGGCTGTAATATCGGATCCGATGCTGCTGCTTCTGGATGAGCATACGGCAGCGCTGGATCCCGGCGCTGCAATGAAAGTACTTTCGCTGACGGACGAATTTTCAAAAGTTCCGGGAATGTGCACCATGATGATCACCCACAATATGAAGGCGGCGCTGGAGCATGGCAATAGAACGCTTCTAATGAAGGACGGGAAGATCGTGATGGATATTTCCGGTGAAGAACGGCGGCAGACAACCGTTGAAAAGCTGATCGCAAAATTTGATATAGACAATGACAGGATGCTTTTGTAGATATAAATTTGAAAACTTCAAAAATTAGATTTAATTAGATGATATTGTGGCTGCTTTTCTGATATAATATAATTTATTGTATAATATTGAGCGACAATAAAAGGTGAGAGTTAAGAGTTATAGGTTAAAGAAATTTAAAAATTAAAAGGAGTGTTAATCATGCAAAAGTACGTTTATCTTTTCTCCGAAGGCGATGGCAGTATGCGCAGTCTTTTGGGCGGAAAGGGATCGAATCTTGCCGAAATGACCAATTTAGGCATGCCGGTCCCTCCAGGCTTCATCATAACGACAGAGGCCTGTACCCGATATTACGATGACGGAGAGAAAATCAGCGAAGATATCGAAAAAGAGATATTTGAATATGTTGACAAGCTTGAGGAGATGACCGGGAAAAAGTTTGGCGATTTGGAAAATCCTCTTTTGGTTTCCGTGCGTTCCGGCGCCGCAGCATCGATGCCGGGCATGATGGACACGATTTTGAACCTTGGGCTCAATGACGAGGTTGTTGAAACCGTTGCCCGTAATACAAACAACCGTCGTTTTGCATATGACAGCTATCGCCGGTTTATTCAAATGTATTCAGACGTTGTCATGGAAGTGGGGAAGAAATACTTTGAAGAGCTCATCGACGAGATGAAAGAAAGAAAAGGAGTCCACCTTGATATCGAGCTGGATGCCGACGATTTGAAGCAACTGGCTGAACAGTTCAAGGCTGAATACAAGGAGAAAATAGGATCGGATTTCCCTGAAGATCCAAAGGCACAGCTTATGGGAGCTGTGAAGGCTGTCTTCCGCAGCTGGGACAACCCAAGAGCGATCAGCTATCGCAGACTGAACGACATTTCAGGGCTGCTGGGTACAGCCGTCAACGTTCAATCCATGGTCTTTGGAAACATGGGGAATACTTCGGGGACAGGCGTAGCCTTTACCCGCGACCCGGCTACCGGAGAAAAAAGATTGTACGGCGAATTCCTTATGAATGCTCAGGGAGAGGATGTCGTAGCAGGTATCCGCACCCCTCAGACCATCGCACAATTAGGAGAAGTGATGCCTGAAGTCTATGATCAGTTTGCCGAGATCGCTGAAAAGCTGGAGCAGCATTATCATGACATGCAGGATATGGAGTTCACGATCGAGAACAAAAAACTGTTTATGCTTCAGACCAGAAACGGCAAAAGAACAGCCCAGGCTGCTCTGAAAATTGCAGTTGATTTAGTGGATGAAGGCATGCTGACAGAAGAAGAAGCCATCATGAAGGTGGAGCCAAGGTATTTGGATACCCTTCTCCATCCCCAGTTTGATAAAGTTGCCTTGAACAACGCAGAGGTTATAGCCCAGGGCCTTCCGGCTTCTCCGGGCGCTGCCTGCGGAGCTGTCTGCTTCACTGCGGAGGATGCTAAGCATATGGCCGGAAAAGGCAAAAAAGTTGTACTGGTTCGTTTGGAGACATCTCCTGAAGATATCGAAGGCATGGCAGCTGCAGAAGGCATCCTCACGGTCCGTGGCGGCATGACATCTCACGCTGCGGTGGTCGCTCGTGGCATGGGCACCTGCTGCGTAGCAGGATGCGGCGCTATAAAAATGGATGAGAAGAACAAGCAATTCCATGTAAACGGCATCACTATCAAGGAGGGAGATTTCATTTCCATCGATGGAGGGACCGGCAACGTTTATCTGGGCGAGATCAAAACCATCCCGGCGGATATCTCCGGTAACTTTGGCCGTTTCATGGGATGGGCCGATAAAGCACGTAAGTTGAAGGTTCGCACAAATGCTGACACCCCTAAAGATGCTGCTCAAGCGGTGACCTTCGGTGCCGAAGGAATCGGCCTCTGTCGTACTGAGCACATGTTCTTCGAGGGCGACCGTATCAAAGCGATCCGGGAAATGATCGTTTCGGAATCCGAAGAGCAGCGCCGTACCGCATTAGAAAAACTGCTCCCAATGCAACGTTCAGACTTCGAAGGCATTTTCAAAGCTATGGAAGACCGGCCGGTCACCATAAGGCTCCTGGATCCTCCGCTCCATGAATTCTTGCCTCATGAGGACGAAGAGATCATTGAGCTGGCAGGCGAAATGAAAATGGACGTATCCGCACTTCGTCAAATCATCGATGATCTGCATGAGCAAAATCCAATGCTCGGCCATCGCGGATGCAGACTCGCGATCACGTATCCTGAGATCGCCGAGATGCAGACCCGGGCTATCATAGAAGCGGCCATCCATGTTAAAACGGAAACAGGCCTCAATATAACTCCTGAAATCATGATCCCGCTGGTCGGTGAAGTGAAGGAGCTTAAATATGTCAAAGAGGTTGTCACCCGCGTTGCCGACAAGATCATTTCAGAATTCGGTGTTGACATGAAGTACATGGTCGGAACGATGATGGAAATACCTCGAGCTTGCGTTACGGCAGATGCCATCGCTACGGAAGCGGAGTTCTTTTCCTTTGGCACCAACGATTTGACTCAGATGACTTTTGGATTCAGCAGAGATGACGTCGGCAAGATCCTGAATTCTTATTATGACAAGAAAATCCTTGAGAACGATCCGTTCGCCCGCTTGGATCAAGTCGGCGTTGGCTCATTGATCGAAATGGCAGTAGAAAAAGGCCGTAAATCACGCCCTGAAATTAAATTGGGCATCTGCGGCGAGCACGGCGGAGATCCATCTTCGGTGGAGTTCTGCCACAGGACCGGGCTGCACTATGTTTCCTGTTCGCCTTTCCGTGTGCCTATCGCCAGATTGGCTGCGGCGCAGGCAGCTGTAAAGGAAAAACAAGCAAAATAAAGAATTAAAGCGGTCATACAGTGCCGCCGAACCTAGTTATGCTGGGTTCGGCGGCTTTTTCATGCAATCCTTAATTAACCTTGCAATGCACTGCCATTGGTTGTACTATAGTAGTCAGTGCGATATGGTAAAAGAAGGATAATTCGAGGCATGCATAAGAAAACCGGATGCGACACTGATCAAAACAGAAAAATCATAGTTTATTGTTCAACCGCAGTCTTTATGGCGGTTATGTTTCTGATCCCCGGATTGATTGGGAACATGGCGCAAAGCGAATGGGCGCTGAAGCATCTGGCATATATTGCCATGCTTTATGCATTCTCTGCAGCAATGACACTGCTATTCATCCGCATCCTTACGAAACGCTCAGGCTTGCTGAAATCCAAAAATTTGGCTTTAGCTGAACTTGAAAATTGCCTGAAGCAAAATATAGCTGAAAATAAAAGGATCGAATCGGCACTTCTGGAGAGTGAACGTATTAAGTCCATGCTGCTGGCTAATTTGCAAGGCATGTCATATCGCTGCTCCAACCGGAACCAAATGGCCTTCGATTTTGTTTCTGAGGGGTGTTTTGATTTAACAGGGTATTGTGAAAAAAGCCTTCTTGACAATCGGGAGCTTTCCTATTCGGATTTGATCCCGGATGAATACAAGGCTTCATTGATAGAAGAACTGGAGCTGGCTCTTGTTCACCGCCGTCCTTTCAAATCAGAATATGAAATCATTGATGCTTTGGGCTGCCGTAAATGGGTGTTGGAAATCGGGCAGGGTCTCTTTGATGACTGTGGTAACGTTGATGCGCTGGAGGGATTTATCGTTGATATCAGTCAGGCAAAGATGCGGCAGGATAAAATTGATTATCTCCGATGTCATGACCTGATGACCGGGTTTTATAAACGGCATTATTTCAATGAAATCTTATGGGAAATGGATCAGCGGCAAAAAATCCTTCCAATATCTGTTTTAGTGGCCAACATCAACGGCATGCGTTTTATCAATGATGTTTTCGGATATTCCATCGGTGACCGGATCATCTGCGAAGCGGCAAGTATCATCCACCGTTGCTGCCGAGAGAATTATCTGACCGCCAGAACCGATGGAGACGAATTTACTGTTCTCATGCCTGCGGCCGGCAAAGAAGAAGCTTATGCCCTCATGAGGCGGATCAAAGAAAGAATAGCATCCGGCAATGCTTTGAATCAAAGCAATGGCCTTCATTATTTTGACATTAGCATTTCTTTTGGTTACAATACTAAAGAAATGCCCGAGGAGAACATCGAAGAGGTCCTGAATATTGCGGTAGAATACATGCGTAGAAGAAAAATGTTGAACCGGGATAGTTCCCATAGCAGTATCCTTACTTCGATCAAGGCAACCCTGTATGAAAGAAGCCAGGAAACCCAGGAGCATGCTCAACGCCTTGCCCGGATTTCCAAGGCGATTGCCATTGAATTGGAGCTGGAGCATAATAGCATTGACGAAATAGAGCTTTTTGCCATGCTCCACGATATAGGAAAAGTTGGTATCAATGACAGGATCCTAAAAAAGCCGGGGCGGCTTTCCGAAGAAGAATGGGAAGAGATGAAGAAGCATCCTGAGATAGGCTATCGAATAGCTAAATCTTCTCCGGATCTTGAAAAAATTGCGAACTATATACTATCCCATCATGAAAATTGGGATGGGAGCGGTTATCCAAGAGGTCTGAAAGGTCAGGAGATCCCATTGCCTTCACGCATTCTTGCAATAGCGGATGCATTCGACGCCATGACAGAGAACAGAATTTATAGAAAAGCCATGGGACGTGGAGACGCCGTCGCTGAAATTGAGGCGAAAGCCGGTTCACAGTTTGATCCCTATATTGCAGATATTTTTATTAAAATGGAGGGCCAAAAGTAAATCAATGAGTTTGGAGAGTAATATCATTATAAACAGCTTTTCCATTCTGCTTATGTGTGTCATCCTGTTTCATTCTTACAGGAATGTTGAAAAGAAAACATTGCAAAACAGATTATATATTTTAATGATCCAGTTGACGATCTTTCTGTTATTTTTTGACATTTTAGGAAGATTCGACGGCAACCCGGATTCTGTTTTCCCAGTGCTGAACCATGTGGGTAATTTTCTCATCTTTCTCCTGAGTCCTGTATTGCCTTCAATATGGGTGATTTATGTGCATTTTCAAATCTATCGAGATGAGAAAAAAGCTTTAAGGCTGCTCTTCCCTCTTGCCGTTCTAAATGCTGTCCATGCCCTGATAGTGCTGCTGTCCCAATATACCGGATGGCTTTACACCATTGACTCGGCCAATATTTATCAGAGAGGTCCGCTTTATTTTCTGAGTTCAGGTTTTTCGGCCGCACTTTTAATGGCAACCTTCATACTAACGGTGAGAAACAGGAAAAAGCTTGACAATAAATACTTTTTTTCTTTGATTTTCTTTGGAGTGCCTCCTTTCATAGGCGTCACTCTCCAGACTTATATTTACGGGGTATCACTGATCCTTAACAGTGTTGTTCTTTCCCTGCTGATCGTTCTGCTGGACATACAGGAAAACAGCATTAATACTGATTATCTGACGGGCATCAATAACCGTCAGAAGCTGGAATACGCCCTCCGGAAGAAAGTTGAAATGAGCAGCGAAGACAATACGTTTTCCTTGGTGATGCTGGATATTGACAACTTTAAAAATATCAACGACACCTTTGGGCACGAGGCGGGGGACACGGCTTTGAAGGCTGCTGCTACGCTCCTGCAAGGTTGCCTTCGTTCTATGGATTTTATTGCAAGATTCGGAGGCGACGAGTTTTATCTCATCATGGACATCTCTGACAAAAAATACCTTGAAGCCGCTGTAGGCAGAATAGAAAGAAGCATTGAAAAATTCAATGCTTCGAAGGTTCTTCCTTATGATCTGGTTTTCAGCATCGGTTATGATGTGTACGATGATTCTTCCTCAATGAACGCCGATGAGTTCATGAAACATGTGGATACGCTCATGTATCAGGATAAGCGAAGGAAAAAAGTCATTTCCTAAATTTTTTCCGTCACTTCTTCAAATGCGCCAATAAATCCTTTGCATTCTTCCGAAGATATGTATGGCGAAACGCTGGCTAAAATATTCCAGTATGGTGACAGTACATATCCTCTATTGATCAGGGCGGTGAAAAGATATTCATAAAGGACCTTATCATGATTTCTGAATGCCTGAGCCGCATTCAACGCAGGAGTATCAGAAAACCAGATATCGAAACGCGCACCGATCCTCGATACAGACCATTCCAATTTACGCTTATGAATGACTCCATTTATTCCTTCGACGATCATATCGGTGTTGGTATTGGCCTTGTGGAAGTTTTCAGTCGTCAAACCATATGCCAAGGCTGCATTGATTCCAGTCATTGCCATAACGCTTCCGGTCATTGTGCCGCCTATCCCGCTGGTATCAGAGTACTCTATTTTCAGCACATCATCGATCCGTCTTTTAATTTTGTAGTTGACGCCATAAGCACCCACCGGGAACCCGCCGCCAATACATTTGCCCAGGATCAAAACATCCGGGTTGAGTTCATGCTCCATGGAATATCCTGAATAGCCTGCGGTAATGGTGTGGGCTTCATCGACTACGAAAACAGTGCCATATCTTCTGCATAGCATTTTAGTCTTTTCGAGATACCCATCGATAGGGTGGATGATGCCGCAGTTTGTCATGACAGGCTCCATCAAAAGACAAGCATATTCTTCCTTGGCCAGTTCACGTCGCAAGGCGTTGATATCGTTGAATTCGATCGCTGTCGTCATTTCGGCCGTGTCTATGCCCGTTCCAATGCTGCCCTCTCTTTTTATCGTTTTCCCTTCTTCCCGGGATACGATGGTTTCGTCGATGGTCCCATGATAACAGCCGTTGAAAACCAGAATTTTCTTGCGGTCCGTGATTTCTCTGCATAATTTAATTACAAACCTGTTTGCGTCCGTTGCGCTTACTGAAAAACCCCAGAATTCCTGCCCGAATCTCTCTTTGAGCAATTTCCCGGCCTCGGCATCCAGAATGGATGGTGTCGTGTAAACCATTCCGGCTTTCATGGCATTGTGCAGTGCATCGGTCACTTCGCTGATCCCATGACCCGGAAATGCCGCACTATATCCAAGACAAAAATCGATATATTGGTTTCCGTCAACATCTGTGATCTTGTGCTTATTCCCTGATAATAAAGTGATGGGGCATTCCATAGGCCATTGCTGCATCCAGTTCATGGGCGCATTGTATAGAAGAGTTTTTGACCTCTCCGTTCTGGCTGCCAGAGAGTTTTTGTGGGTCCGGGCGTAGATCTCGCGTTCAGCAGCCAATTGCTCGTTTAAATTCTTTCTGTTTATCATACTGTCGTATACGCCTTTCATTTTTTAGTTTTTCTATTGAGCTCCGATCTCATTTGTTATGATCCCCATCGCTGATCGTGTTTAAAGAACACGCCGACACCGGCCTTGAATTTTTTATAAATGCCCAATAAAACGACAATTGATTATAACACTATTTGCAAGATTTTGAAAACTCAATTTATAAAAAAGGCCGCATTCTCCTTCAAATGCGGCCTTTCATGTTGATAAAACCATCGGCCTTCTCCGCGGGCGCTTATTTTTCGGTTTATCTTCTTAGATTTCCCAGCAGCCCTCTGATCAGCTGCCTTCCGACTTCCCGTCCCACCGTTGTTAACGCTGAATCGATCGTCCTTTCAATAGTACTTTTGTTCGAGTATGTCTTTTTACTCTTTGTTCTGGTTTTTTCTTCCTTATCATCGGCATACTCTTTTGCCAGTTCCCTGGCTTTCGCCTCGATCCGGGCGTCGATTTCTTCTTGCGTCATTGTTCTCTGCTGCTCCGGTGCCTGGACCGCATCCCTGCCCCCTGCTGCAGCTATAAGCAGCTCATAGGCTGACTCTCTATCCACTTCTCTATAGTATTTTGCGTATAGATCGCTGGTGCTATTCATATATATCCGTGTTTGATCATCCATTGCGCCTATCATGCTTTGAGGCGGAAGGATCATTGCCCGTTCCACTATCCCCGGGATGCCGTCCTCTCCCAGGAAAGAAACAAGACCTTCTCCTGTCCCCAATTCTCCGAGAACAGTTTCCGTATCGATAGCAGGATTCTCTCTGAACGCCTGAGCCGCAGCCTTTACCGCTTTAAGCTCATTAGGGGTGAAAGCTCTGAGCGCATGCTGAACTTTATTTCCCAACTGAGATAATACACTGTCCGGTATATCCGACGGCACTTGTGTGATGAAATAAATGCCAACGCCCTTTGAGCGAACCAGTTTCACGACCTGCTCGATCTTTTGTACCAGCGCTTTAGGCGCGTCATTGAAAATAAGATGTGCTTCGTCAAAGAAGAAAACCATCTTTGGCTTGTCCAGATCGCCCACCTCTGGAAGGTTTTCATAAATTTCGGATAGCATCCAAAGCATAAACGTTGAGTACAGCAGCGGTGCTTGAAAAAGATCTACACAATGCAGGATATTGATATACCCTCTTCCCGAACTATCCAGGGAGATCCAATCCATAACGTTCAGTGCCGGCTCGCCGAAGAATATTTCCCCGCCCTGATCTTCCAATCTGAGCAGCGCCCTCTGGATAGCACCGATGCTCTGGGCTGCGATATTGCCATATCGGGTGGTGTATTCATCCGCATGATCCCCAACATATTGGACCATGGCTCTCAGATCCTTTAGATCCAGAAGCAGCAGGCCTTTATCGTCCGCCACTCTGAAAACGATGCTGAGAACGCCTGATTGTACGTCATTCAGCTCAAGCAATCTCGCAAGAAGATCAGGTCCCATTTCTGAGATCGTCGCCCTTGCAGGGATCCCCTTTTTCCCATATACATCAAAAAAACGTACCGGATAGGCTATAGGGCTAAACCCAGTCACTCCGAGCTTCTCAATCCGGGAGGCTATTTTTTCGTTGATTTCACCCGCCATGCCCAAGCCGGACACGTCACCCTTGATGTCAGCCAAAAACACAGGTACTCCCATATCGCTGAAGGCTTCGGCCAGTACCTTGGAGGTGATGGTTTTTCCGGTCCCGGTAGCCCCTGCGATCAGTCCGTGTCTTGTTGACATTTTCGGATACATATAAACCGGCACACCGCTTTTTGCTACCCATATCTTATTCTCTTGTTTCAAAAACATGATCCAGCCTCGCTTTCCGTAGTATGTTGAATAGTCTCTACTTGAACTTTCATGTTCCATTATACTTAAATTATGAAGGTATGTAAATTCGAACACCAGTCAGGAAGCGATTTATACAAACAAGCTGCCTATATTATATATCAGGAATGAAACGATCCAGGCTACGACGCATTGAAAAAGTACTACAAGTATCGCATATCTCCATCCGCCCATCTCTTTTTTGATCGTAACCAGTGTGGCGACACACGGCATATAAAGCAGACAAAAGACCATGAATGCAAATGCAGAAAGGGGAGTGAACATCATCGCAAGCATTTCAGTCAAGCCCATGCCTCCCGTCGCTCCGGCCAGTACAGCCAATGTGCTGACGACGGCCTCTTTTGCTGAAAGTCCCGTCAAAATCGCAGTAGCGGCCCTCCAGTCTCCAAATCCAAGAGGGGCAAATATCGGAGCGGCTATTTTACCGAGAGAGGCAAGCATGCTGTCTTCGCTGGAGCTTACCATGTTAAGCCCAAGATCAAAGCTCTGCAGAAACCAAATGACGATGGTGGCGATCAGGATCACAGTGAACGCTTTGATAACGAACCCCCTCACATTTTCCCACATCCTCAGCCAGACATTCCTTGGAGAAGGTATCCTGTAGGCAGGCATCACCATGACAAAAGGAACCGGTTTGCCCCGGTAGATGGTTTTGTTGAAGATGATCGCGCAAATAACGGCGACTGTGATCCCTGTCAAATAAACACCGACTAGTGCCAAAGCCCTCCATTCTGTGAAGAAAGCCGCCGCAAACATGGCATATATGGGAAGCTTGGCGCTGCAGGACATGAAGGGTACAAGCGCTATGGTAAGATACCGGTCTCTCTTGCTGGGGAGTTTTCGGGTGGCCATGATCGCCGGCACAGAGCATCCGAAACCGATCAGCATCGGTACGATGCTTCGTCCCGACAGCCCTAATTTTCTTAATATTTTATCCATCACAAAGGCCACCCGTGACAGATATCCGGAATCCTCCAGAATCGACAGGAAGAAAAACAGCACGGCAATGATCGGCAAAAACGAAAGCACGCTGCCAACACCCGCACTAATACCGTCGATGATCAACGCCCGCAGAGCCTCGCTGGCATTGCCGGATACCAGCATTTCGTCCAGCCTTCCGATGATCCAGTCGATGCCAGTGCCCAGCCGATCCGAAAGCCAAGCGCCGATGGAATTGAATGTAAAATAAAAAACCGTTGCCATGATGCCGAAGAATATTGGGATCGCAAGATATTTGTTTGTCAGCACCTTGTCGATCTTATAACTCTTTTCCTTGCCCACTACATCTGTCAGTGGGCGATAAACGACCTTGGCGACAAGATTTTCTATAAAATCATATCGCATGTCGGCCATTGCCGCTTCCCTATCGGTCCGCGTATGTTTTTCCATGTCTTCAACGATGCGTTCGATGATATCCAGATCCTCATCGTCCAGGTTCAGCGACTTTCTGATTTGATCATCGCCCTCAACGATCCTTGTGCAGCAGAAGCGAAGAGGAAGGGACGCTTCTTTTACCGCTTCTTCGATGATATGCTCAACAGCATGAATGGCGGTATGAACATGACCGGCGCAAAAATCCAGCTTTTGAGGGCGTCGGACCGCATTTGCAGTCTCCATGGCGCATTCTATCATATCCTGTATTCCTTCGTTCTTGCTGGCTGCGATCGGGATCGCAGGGATCGTCAGTTCCTCTTCCAAATGCTTAAAATCAATTTCAATATCGTTATTGCGTACTTCGTCCATCATGTTCAGCGCAAGAATCATCGGTATGTCCAGTTCCATGAGCTGCAAAGTCAGGTAAAGATTCCTTTCGATGCTGGTGGCGTCCACCACATTGATAATCAAATCGATCCCCCCCGAGAGCAATATCTCACGAGAAGCCAGATCTTCCACAGAATAGGCTGATAATGAATAAAACCCCGGGAGTTCGATAATATTGACTTGATCATGTTTTCTTAAATATCCTTCTTTGGCATCGAAAGATCCTTTATGCTGGACACCTCCGGTCAATGAATTGAAAATCGTTGTCAAGCCCACGTTGGGATTGCCTACGAGGGCGATATTGGTCATCGATTTTGATTTATCTCTTCTGGTCATATTCTTCCTCTTCGGTCTTTCCGTTGGCATATTCGCAAGTATCTTTATACTGGCACTCCATTTGGCCGCATTTATACTGCTCTTCCATCATCCCTGCTGCCTGGGTTCCCGGGCAGCGGCTTTTCATACCAAAGTAACAGTTGTTGCAGTTGCTGCATTCGAAAATGTCCACCTCAATTGCAGAAGCCTCTTCTTTTCTCAAAGTAAGGGAATACCCCCTGAGAAATATTTCAACAGGATCACCCAAAGGCGCCGTTTTTCTGATCATTACCGGTGTATATGGTGTAAGGCCAAGATCCAGCAGCCGCCGGCGCAAGGCTCCTTTGCCCCGTACAGATTTTATCACTGCCCTCTGACCAACGGAAAGCCTGTCCAATGTGAGTATTTTTGTATCTGTATTCATCTTTAATCTCCTTTAACCCCTGCGAGTTAGCCATTGCTAACTCAATAACTATAGTATACCCTCTTCCCCGTTATGTCAAGCATGGACGAGTATGTTTCCGTAATCTTTAAAATTTGAATATAATGGTATATAATAATTAGGAATGCAGAAACGGATTCTGTTTTATTCGTCAGCGCGGAACAGGTATTAGGAGAACTTTATGGATATTCTCATTGCAGAAAATTTATCAAAAACCTACACAATGGGAGAGGTGCAGGTGCATGCCCTGGTGGACGCTTCTTTTTCTGTTAAAGAGGGCGAGTTTGTTGTGATATTGGGTCCCAGCGGATCTGGTAAAAGCACCTTGCTGAATATCATCGGCGGGATGGACCGTCCATCATCAGGGAAAGTCCTGGTAAATAGCAGAGAAATCACAGACTATGATGAGAAGGAGCTTACCGCTTACCGCCGCAACGAAGTAGGTTTCGTTTTTCAATTCTATAATATTATGCCTAATCTTACTGCGAAAGAAAACGTAGAGCTTGCAACCGAAATCTCCAAAAGCCCTTTAAATATAGAGGAAATCATGGAAGCCGTAGACTTGGCAGACAGAAAGGACCATTTCCCTTCACAGATGAGCGGCGGGGAGCAGCAAAGAGTTGCAATAGCCAGGGCTGTAGCCAAGAATCCCAATATCCTGCTTTGCGATGAACCAACGGGCGCTTTGGACTATGATACAGGCATCTCCATTCTATCCTTGCTGAAAAAGGTGAATGAAGATTTAGGCAAAACCGTTATCATTATCACCCATAATTCTGATATATCCCATATGGCGGACCGTGTCATCAAGATGAGGAGCGGCCAGGTCATCGAAAATTATATCAACGAGAAACCGATGGCGGTAGAGGATATCAAATGGTAATGCTATCGAATATCGACAAAATGCTGATCCGGATGATCAAATATTCGAAAGGCCAGTTTGCTGCGATACTGGTAATTATTATCGTGGGCATCAGCGTTTTCACCTCCCTCAACATGACTGCGGTCAATATGCAGCATACCGTTGATACCTACTATCTTGAAAACCATTTCGCGGATTTATTCATCCAGACGGCGCCTATACCCAGCCAGGCTGTAGAAAAGGTAACAGCGATGGAAGGAGTCCGGCGTGCAGAGGGCAGAATTTCCATTGATGTCCGGATGGTGACCGGTGATTTGAATGAACGGGTCAATATGCGCATCATCACCTCAAAAGGAACTTCAGATGAGTTGAACGCCTGCACTCTGCTGGAAGGCAAATATATTTCCGATACGGGCAGGGAAGCTATGATCGTTGAACAATTTGCCACTGCAAGGAACATCAAGCCGGGTGACACGATCAAGATCCAGAGAGGAGGCAATCAGTACAGTCTCGAAATCAGCGGGATCGTGGACAATCCCGAGTATATCTATCTGATGGAAAACGAGCAGTCCCTGCTGCCGGACGAAAAGGCTTTCGGAGTCTGCTACGTTTCCGAGACTTTTGGAAGGCAGCTAGGCAACCTGCCTGGGAATTACAATGAAATACTGGTTGCTTATAATGACGAAGCGGAAGAAGAGCTCTTGATCGACAATATCGAGAGCAAACTCAGCGAGTATGGGGTCAAAAGCACCATAAAACGCGAAAATCAGCTCAGCAACGTGGTGATATCAGAGGAGCTGAAAAATCTCAGTGTCATGGCAAACTCCATCCCCGTTTTATTCCTGCTGGTGGCAGGGTTGATTTTGATCATGATGCTGGGGCGCATGGTCAAAAAAGATAAAATCAAAATCGGCATCCTCAAGGCGCTGGGCTACAGCAACCTCAACGTGCTGCTCCATTATGTGAAATATGCTCTTTCAGCCGGCATATTGGGTGGTTTTATCGGCTCTGTGCTTGGAATGGCTCTAGCCGGCGCAATGACGAAAATGTATCTCGAATTCTTTAATATCCCCCTGCTTCGCATCAATTTCTATATTTCCTACGTTGTCATCGCTATGCTGCTGGCAGCCGGGATTTGCGGCTTGTCCGGCGTTGTAGGTGCCCGAGGCGTGATGAAAATCGACCCTGCCGATGCCATGAGGCCCGATTCCCCCAAAATGGGCAAGCGTATATTTATCCAAAGAATTCCTGTCTTGTGGAAAAACCTGTCGTTCAGCAATAAAATGGTAGCCAAAAATATTTTTCGCAACAGGAAGCGGTCCATTTTCATTCTTACCGGGGTGTCTCTGACCCTGGGCATGATGCTGTTTACCACTTCCATGTCCAGCGTCATGGATCAGATCATGATCAAACATTTTACTGAATTTCAGAAGATGGACTACAATATCAGTTTTCAAACTCCCGTAGGTGAAAATGTGATCAATGATTTCAGCGGCATCTTAGATGTCAGCTACATCGAAGGAAGGATCGAATATCCCTTCGAAGTTGCACGGGGAAACAAAAAAGAAACGGTGAATATAATAGGTCTCGAAAGAAACACGGAATTTTATTCCTTCAAGGATGAAAAGGGCAACGCCGTAGCCGTTCCGGCTAAAGGGATCCTGCTTTCGGAAAACCTTGCGAGAATATTAGATGTCAAGATTGGGGAAAACGTTGAAATAAAGAGCTTCATGCCTGGCCGGGACATTGTGCCGATTACCGTTCGCGGCATCATCAAACAGGCCTTGGGGATCAACGCCTATATGGACATTGATTATATGAGCGGACTTTTACTGGAGAAGAACATGATCACCGGTGTCTACCTGGACACCCAGGACAAACAAATAAATGAAAAACTTCTTTACGCATCCAACGTCTCCTCCATCATGTCCGGCGAGGATTCCAGGGCCGTCTATGAAGAGTATATGAATATGATGTTTCTGTCCATCGGCTTCATGGTCATTTTCTCAGGCATACTGGGATTTTGCATCGTCTATAATGCCACCATCGTCAATCTCGGCGCCCGGGAGCTGGAGTTTTCCTCTTTGCGGGTACTGGGTTTCACCAATAAAGAAATCTTTTTAATGATATTCAAAGAGAATAATATTATAATGGTTTTGGGTATTCTGCTAGGCATCCCTGTTGGGAAGCTTTTTACATTGTATAGCCAGCAAGCTTTCAGCAATAATATGTATACATTGGATATGAGTCCGACTCCGGGAGCAATACTGCAAGCATCATTGTATACGGTTTTATTTATTTTTGTTGCTCAACTGGCGACTTATCGAAAAATCAAAGAGCTGGATTTCTTGCAAGCTTTGAAGGTCAGAGAGAATTAAGAGAGGCGGCTTAGTCATATGGATAAAAAGCAAAATAAACCTAAAATAAAGTGGTTCCTTTTGGGCAGCGCTTTGGTCATCACAGCTGCTGCTGTCTATTTTGCTGTTGTCAGCGGCGGGATCTCTGTTGAGACTGCAACGGTTTCAACTGGAGATGTGGTCAGGATGATCAAGGAATCCGGATCCGTAGAAGCCAAGAAATCTGTCATCGTCACAGCTAAATCGACAGGAGAAGTCAAGGGGCTGATGGTCGAGGAGGGGGATCCCGTGAAAGTCGGAGACCTTCTTATGGCGGGATACATGGAGAGTAGCGCAGCTTTGGACATCAAATCCATGCAGGCGCAGCTGAGAGGGCTCCAGGTCCAATATGCCGAAGCATCCGATGTAGCCGCAAAAAACAAGATCCTATATGAAGAAGGCGCCATTAGCTATCAGCTTTACAGCCAATCTCGAAACATAGCCAAGCAACTTGCAGCTCAGATCGACGCTCTGAATTACTCTATTAAAAGCTATGCCGCCTCCACGGGCAGTTCGGGTATCACTGCTGCTATCGATGGTGTCATAACAGAGGTTTTCGCCAAGGAGGGCGAATCGGTCCTTATCGGATCGCCATTGTTTGAGATCGCAGATCTGGAAGATATCTATATTGCAACGGACCTCATCGCAGCGGATGCCGATCTTGTTTCTGTCGGAGATCCCGTGAGGATATACAATGAGGATACCGGCTTTGACAGCGATCAATGCACGGTATCCAAGATCTACCTGAAAGCAGAAGAAAAAATTTCAGACCTGGGCATCAGTCAGAAACGTGTCAGAGTTGAAGTCTTGCTTTCCAATGATCAGGAGATAAGATTAGGCAGCGGTGTTGATATCGAAATAACCATAGAAAAGAAAGAAAACGCTTTACGCGTTTCTGATATGGCCCTATTTGAAATGGACAAAGAAAAATATGTTTATGTTGTTCAGCAGGGAAAAGCGGTACTGCGAAAGGTAGAGACCGGTCTTGAAGGAGAGGATTATTCAGAGATATTATCCGGCCTTTCCGAAGGGGAACAGGTAATTGTTTCTCCTTCCACAGATATCGGCGATGGAGTGCGCATAAGAGAAGATCAAATCTGATCTTCTCTCTTTTTATTAACATGCTCTTTGATTTTTTCAAAACATTTTTCGCTGATCACATGCTCGATCTTGCAGGCGTCCTCCCGGGCTGTTTTAGCATCGACACCGAGGGCGATAAAACACTCCGATAAAAGTTTATGCCGTTCATACAAAGATTCCGCAAGCGTTTGTCCCTCCTCAGTCAGTGAAAGGTAGCCTTTCCCATCGATGTTGATATAATTTCTATCTTTAAGTATCCTTACCGCACGGCTTACACTAGGCTTGCTGTATTCCATTTCACGGGCCAAATCAATAGAACGCACGCTGCCGTTTCTTTCGCGCAAGATCAAAATGGTTTCCAGATAGTTTTCTCCCGACTCCTGAATCTCCATGGATGGATCTCCTTTCGAAAATTTTGAAGCTCTTATTCACAAGTTCTCATAGCCATGATGGTATCGGTAATCAACTTTTCCAGGTCCCAGCCAAGAAGGTCCGCTCCCTGCTGGATGACATCGCGGCTGCAGCCTGCAGCGAATTTCTTATCCTTGAACTTTTTCTTGACAGAGCTGTATTCCATGTCCTGAACACTTTTGGAAGGTCTCATCAGGGCACAGGCCCCGATTAGTCCGGTAAGTTCATCCACAGCGAATAAAACCTTCTCCATTTCCTGTTCAGGTGCAGTATCCGTACAAAGTCCATACCCGTGACTCACGATAGCATGGATCATATCTTCTTCGATCCCGGCTTCTCTCAGTATCTCCGGTGCTTTTTTGCAATGTTCTTCAGGCCACATTTCAAAATCGATATCATGAAGCAATCCGACCATGCCCCAAAAGTCTACCCGATCTCCATAGCCAAGTTTCTCGGCAAAATAGCGCATGACGCCTTCGAGAACCAGTGCATGCTGTAAATGGAATTCTTCTTTGTTGTATTTATTCAATAATTCAAAAGCTTCATCTCTGCTGATCATGTTGTTTCCCTTTCAATGCTTTATCTCGTTGGAACGATTTCCGACCAATATCCATCCGGATCCTGAATAAAGTAGATGCCCATTCCCGGATTCTCATAACAAATGATCCCCATCTCTTTATGCTTACGATAGGCCCCCTCATAATCATCCACTCTGAACCCGAGATGGATCTCATTGTCGCCAAGATCGTAAGGAGTTGAACGGTCACGGTACCAGGTCAGTTCCAGTCGGTTATCCTCTCCTTGATGCCCAAGAAATACGATAATATAGGAGCCGTCTTTTGATTCGATGCGACGCACCTCTACCAGCCCTAGAGCATCCTCGTAAAACTTCATGGACCTGTCTAGATCAAGGACTGTTATACAGCTATGATACAGATCGAATTTCATAAGAGCTTCCCCTTTCATTTAATTCTCCCATGATGTAAAATATTCATGATTAAATTTAAGTATATCACCGGAGGAAAAAATGAGCAACGGAGAACTTATTAACAAATACAGGAAGCTTCAGAACGGCAGCGATATCCGAGGCGTCGCTTTGGACGGAGTTGCAGGAGAAAAGCCCAATCTCACAGAAAGGGAAGCAGCCCTGCTCAGTGCAGGCTATATATTCTGGCTTTCAGGGAAAACCGGTTTGCCTCCAGAAAAACTAACTGTGGCCGTTGGCCGGGATCCCCGCCTTTCGGGAGAAGAGTTGAAAACTGCAGCCAGTATGACCATGGAGGGCCTTGGAGTTAAAGTGCTGGACGCAGGCCTTGCCTCCACTCCGGCGATGTTCATGAGCACCATATTCCCCAGGTTCAATTGTGACGGCGCCATGATGATCACGGCTTCCCATCTTCCTTGGAACCGCAATGGGTTTAAATATTTTGACAAAAAAGGAGGCCTTGACAAGGGCGACATCACCGCGATCCTTGACTGGGCATCCGCCAATCACGATTCTATCCTCCTCAAAGGAGGATCTGGAACTCCTTGCGATCTCATGGTTCAATATGGCGGACATTTGCGTTCTCTTATCATCCAAGGGGCGAATATGGGAGACTTTCCTCTGGCAGGTTTGAAAATCGTTGTGGATGCAGGCAACGGCGCAGGCGGTTTTTATGCTGCGGATGTTCTCTCGCCACTTGGGGCTGATGTATCGGCATCCCAATTTCTGGAGCCCGACGGGAATTTTCCGAATCACATGCCAAATCCGGAAGACCAGCAGGCCATGGAATCCATCAGTAAAAGAGTCGTCGACTCCCATGCTGATTTTGGGATCATATTCGATACCGACGTGGATAGGGTTTCGGCTGTTGACCATCTGGGCAGAGAGATCTCAAGGAATGGCATCGTAGCGATGGCGGCGGCCCTAGTAGCAGAAAATTATCCGGGCACCACGGTGGTGACTGACAGCATCACGAGCGATCAGCTGCATGTATTCATGGAAGATAAGCTTGGCCTCAAGCATCTACGCTTTAAAAGAGGCTATAAAAATGTCATCAATGAGGCTGTCAGACTGAATGAAAATGGGCTAGACAGCCAGCTTGCCATAGAAACCTCAGGCCACGCGGCTTTTAAAGAAAATTATTTTCTGGATGACGGGGCATATCTGGCTACGAAAATAGTGATCAAAGCGGCGCAGCTTCATCAAGCAGGTAAAAAACTGGCTTCGATCATTGAAGATCTGGAAGAACCTTTAGAGGCAACAGAGGTGCGCTTGCCAATCCTTTGCGATGATTTTGCTCCTTACGGAGACCGGCTTCTGGAAGATTTAAAGTTATGGGTCGAAGAAAATAAGAGCAGAGGCGTGTCTTTGGTGATCCCAAATTATGAAGGTGTAAGAGTGCGCTTTGACAAAGAAAACGGAGACGGATGGTTCCTGATCCGAAAATCTCTTCACGATCCGATCTTGCCTTTGAATATAGAGTCAAATATTGAAGGAGGCATCCGCACCATAGCGGACAGGCTGCGTCCATTTCTTTCAAATTACAAATGCGTTGATATCAGCAGGCTGTAAAAAGCCTGCTCTTTTTGGATCAGCTGATTTCCATTAAATGCTTCAAGTCAAGGATCTTGATTTCTTTTCTTGACATGATTATCAATCCTTCGTTTTCGAAATACTTCAATATTCTGGATACCACTTCTCTGGCAGTTCCCAGATTGTCCGCGATTTCCTGATGGGACATGTCAATTGCTTTTTTACCCGTTATATTAGCCATTTCTACGAGGAAATTCGCTATTCTGCGGTCCATTTTCATGAACATGATTTGTTCGACAAGCCACATGACTTCCGAAAACCTCATGGCAATAATATCATTCTTGAATTTTTCCACCTCGGGCTTCGTCATGGCCAGCTGGTCAAAATAGTCCGGATTCAGTACGATGAGAACGCTGTTTTCTTCAGCCTGGACATTGACATCAAAAGCAATATTCTTCATCATGCATGAAGCCGACAGGATGCAAACATCGTCTGAAAGCAAGCGAAACAAAGTGACTTCCTTCCCTTCAGGCGAGAGGATATAAGTTCTGAGCCTACCCTGTTTTACGGCTATAACGCCTGTGCATTTTCCATCTCCTCCATGTACATATTCGCCTTTTGAAAACTCCCTGATCTGGATGTTCCGTCGGAAGGTCTCCTTTTCGGGATCAGTGAATTTTTTGATAAAAGGAAAGGCCGTTTCTATCTGTAAATCAGTTCTGTTGATTTCTGTTTTTTCCATATCCACAATACCTTCCGTCATTTATTTAAGCATCGATTTCACCCATCCTCCAGAGCATGCAGCGATTTTATTTTAACACGGCAGGGTTGTAATTACAAGAATCCGAAGGATCGAACCGGCGCGATAAAAAGCCCTCCGAAAAATCGAAGGGCTTGAGTCTGACTGTATTTCGCCATTGAATTGCGGTCTTGCTCTCCTTAACGTTTTGAGAACTGGCTCGCTCTTCTGGCTTTTTTGAGTCCGTATTTCTTTCTTTCCTTCATACGAGGGTCTCTTGTCAAAAATCCGGCAGCCTTCAAAGCAGCCCTGTATGCTTCTTTATCCGCAACGCACAGTGCTCTTGAAACACCATGTCTTAATGCTCCTGCCTGCCCCGTGAACCCGCCGCCATGCACGGTGGCGATCACATCGAATTTCCCTTCGCATCCTGCAACTTCGAAAGGTCTCTTAACCTCGCGACGAACGATTTCCATGCCGAAGTATTCTTCGAGAGGGCGTTTGTTAACGGTGATATTTCCTTTGCCAGGGATCAATCTTACTCTGGCAACGGAACTTTTTCTTCTTCCTGTTCCCTGATATTGCATTTTAGCCATTTCTTATTCCTCCCTTTCCTAGAATTTCCACTCTACAGGCTTCTGTGCAGCATGCGCATGCTCCGGTCCTGCATAAACTTTGAGTTTCTTGTACATCTGGCGTCCCAATTTGCCATTAGGCATCATGCCCTTGATTGCGTGGCGGACGATCTCTTCAGGGTGTTTTGCCTGAAGCTTCTCAAAAGTGATTTCTCTGAGTCCACCCGGGAATCCTGTGTGATGTTTGTAAACCTTTTCTTTTCTTTTCTTCCCTGTAACCTCGATCTTGTCTGCGTTGATGATGATCACATAATCTCCGCAATCCATGTGAGGAGTATAGGTCGGCTTCTTCTTCCCTCTGAGGATCGCAGCCACTTCTGCTGCCAGTCTTCCGAGATTCTGGCCTTCCGCGTCGATCACATACCAGTCATGCTGGATGTCCGAAGCTTTTGCTATAAAGCTCTTCATTTTTCTTCCTTTCTGCCTACTGAGATCCCTTTGCAATCCTTTTCGGCAATACCTGTAATTGTTGCGGGCCGCGGCCGGCTTTACCAACCTGTACCCTAAAGACTTTTATATGTGCATTCATTTCTAACTGGATATTTTGAAATGAACACGCTTATATAGAATATATGAATTGCTTTAAAATGTCAACTTTTTTATTGGATGTCACTTCATTCTTTCCTGTTTGACCTTATTGTCAATAATGTGTCGTTTTGCGAGCTCGTCCGTAATATCTCTGATTTCAATGCCTGCTTCCACCATCATTACCATCAGGTGATAAGCAAGATCAGCAATTTCATATATGGTTTCCTCTTTATCCTTTTTTGCTCCGGCTATCAGCACTTCTGTACACTCTTCACCGACTTTTTTCAGTATTTTATCCATGCCCTTCTGGAAGAGGTAGGTGGTATAGCTGCCTTCCTTCGGATCTGATTTTCTCCCCTCTATCATCTCGTAAAGTCCATAATAAGAAAACCTGTTCAATTCTTCACTGATGTACAGAGGGTTGAAGAAACAACTATCCGCTCCGGTATGGCAGGCCGGTCCATTTTTTATGACTTCGATCACCAGCGCATCCCGGTCGCAGTCAGCTGTCATCCCCACGATCTGCTGATAATTCCCGCTGGTCTCCCCCTTCCTCCAGAGTTCTCCGCGACTTCTGCTATAGAAGCACGTCCTTCCTTCTCTTATACTGATTTCAATGCTTTCCTCATTCATATAAGCCAGCGTCAGAACTTTTCTTGAATAATAGTCCTGCACGATAGCCGGTATCAATCCTTTTTCGTCAAACTTCAATTCCATGCCAATTCCCATTCCCTTCTATAGGCGAACCTCAAAACCTTGAGTCCGCAGATACTTTTTCAAATCCTTGATATCTATTTCCTTGTAGTGAAACACGCTGGCAGCAAGTCCGGCATCGATCCCCTTATGCTGGAAGAGTTCCGCGAAATCCTCCATTTTACCTGCGCCTCCCGATGCGATTACCGGAACAGATACTCTTTCGGCCACAGCATCAAGCATTTCAAGATCGAAACCTTTCCTGACTCCATCCGTGTCGATGCTGTTTACAACGATTTCGCCGGCACCGTATGATACACAGCGCTCTGCCCATTTTAAAGCATCGATGCCGGTATCTTCCCTTCCGCCTTTTGCGAACAGCCTGAAAGAGCCATCCACCCTTTTCACATCCATTGAAAGCACCACACATTGATTGCCGTACTTCTTTGCAGCTTCCCTGATCAGATACGGATTCTTGATAGCCCCGCTATTGACGCTGACCTTGTCCGCTCCGCATTTCAGTACTCTGTCAAAATCATCCACCGTGGTGATCCCTCCTCCGACAGTGAGTGGGATGAATATCTGCGAGGCCACTTCCTTCAGAATGTCCGTAAAAAGGGCTCTTTCCTCATAGCTTGCCGTTATATCGTAAAAAACCAATTCGTCCGCGCCGCTTTCATTATAGAAGCGGGCCATTTCCACAGGATTTGCAACATCCTGAACTCCTTCAAAGTTTACGCCCTTCACCACCCTGCCATTGCATATATCCAGGCATGGAATAATTCTTTTCGTAATCATTTTTTCTCCCTATTCAGCTATTTGCCGTACGTTAATTCCCCGATACCGGTTTTAAGCATTCAGCATTATTGGGCAATCAGTAAAGCCTTGTTCAAATCAAGGGCTCCTGTGTAAAGAGCTTTCCCAAGAATGGCGCCATATGTACCCATATTTTTCAACGCTGTAATTTCCTCTTCAAAGCTTATTCCCCCGGAAGCAACGATATCCAGTCCTTCGATTTCCGAAAGCTTTTTGTAGGCCTGCAGGTTTGTGCCCTGCATACCGCCATCCTTAGAAATGTCTGTGTATATGACGGTTTTGACGCCGATTTCCCGAAGCTTGTTGCAAAAGTCCATCCCATTGATATCAGTGGTTTCTTTCCATCCGTTAATAGCGATCCATTCATCCTTCACGTCTACGCCCACGGCTATCTGCTCTTTATATTTATCGACCATAGACCTTAGAAACGCAAAATCCTTCACTGCAATAGTGCCCAGTATCACCCTGCCTACACCCAGTTCCAGATATTGCCTGATCCGCTCTTCATCCCGGATGCCGCCTCCGACCTCCACGAACATCTCGACTTCTCCGGTAATAGCCTTGATGGTTTCAAAATTAACCAGCTTCCCGTCCTTGGCTCCGTCCAGGTCAACAAGGTGCAGGTTCTTGGCGCCGGCTGCCTTAAACCCCCGGGCTACTTCCACCGGGTCTTCGCTATAAACCGTCATCTGATCGTAATCTCCCTGAAAAAGCCTTACGGCTTTACCGTCTTTCAAATCTATCGCAGGAAAAATCTCCATCTCTGTCTCCTTAATCTGCTTCAAGTTCCCCGAACGCTCTCAGGATATTCAGCCCGGTTTGTCCGCTCTTTTCCGGATGAAACTGGGTTCCATAAATATTTTTATTCCGGACGACGCCCGTTATTTCTATATCGTAAATGGACGATGCCAAAACATATTCCTGGCATCCACGGGCGTAATAGCTGTGCACGTAGTAAACATACTCCCCGTCTTCAATATACTTGAAAAGCGGGTCGTCTCTTTTGATATTAAGACTGTTCCATCCGATATGCGGAACCTTCAATTTGTAATGTGCTCCGTTATCCATATGCCATGGAAGGTCTTCTTCGATAGAAGCCACTTCGCCTCTAATCAATCCAAGCCCGCTATGTTGACCGTATTCAAAGCTCTTTTCGAAGAGAAGCTGCATCCCCAGACAGATCCCAAGCATATATTTGCCCTTGGCCACCTCTTCTTCAATGGTCGTAACCAAGCCTGAATCTTTCAGTTTCTTAATGGCATCTTCAAAAGCTCCCACACCGGGCAAAATGATTTTATCCGCCTTTTTCAGATCCTCATCTTTGTTTGTAACAACAGCTTCAAGGCCGATATATTTCAGGGAGGAACTCAAGGAATAGAGGTTCCCCACCCCGTAATCAATAATCGCTATCATTTATCATATCCCCTATAATATTCCCTTTGTGGAAGGAATTTCATCTGCATAATCCTCATCGATGCAAACAGCTTCAGCCATGGCCCGGCCGAAGGATTTGAACACCGCCTCAATAATATGATGTGTATTTTCGCCTGCCAGCATTTTAAAATGAAGATTGAGCTCCAGGCTTCTGGCGAAGGCCAGCATAAACTCCTTGACCAGTTCAGTATCGAAGCTCCCAACCTTCTGCGCCGGGATTTCAACGTCGAAATTCAGATAGGTCCTGCCGCTGATATCCACGGAACATACCATTAGTGTTTCGTCCATAGGGATAATGGAATACCCATATCTCTTAATCCCTCTTTTATCCCCCAAGGCTTCCTTGAAAGCTGTCCCCAGGGCGATCGCCACATCTTCAACGGTATGATGGTCATCCACCCATGTGTCTCCTTTGCATACCGCGGACAAGTCGAAACGGCCATGCTTTGCAAAGAGATCCAGCATATGATTCAAAAACCCGCAGCCTGTATCATTGGCGTATTTGCCCCTGCCATCCAGATTCAGATTCAATTCAATATCTGTTTCAGCAGTTATTCTTGCCACTTTGCCTCTTCTCATTTTTCCCCCTCCAGTATTTTCTCTGTAACCGCCAGAAGCGCGTCCATATCTGACGGCAATCCAATGGTTATCCTCACGTAGTCCTCGATCGGTTTTTTATTGAAGTGCCTTACCAGAATGTTTTTCTTTCTAAGCAATACATAATAGGCTTCTCCGCTGATTTTGGGATTTTTAGCAAAGACGAAATTAGCCGATGACGGAAGGACCTCAAACCCCAGTTTTTCCATAGCCTTCACAAAGCTGTCGCGAGTTTTTTGAATCTCATCGGTACATTTTTTGAAGTAATCCACGTCTCTCATAGCTGCAGCTCCCGCAAGAATGGACAAGCGGCTCAAGTTGTACGGGTTGAAGCTGAATTTGATCTTGTTTATATCCTTGATCATCTCAGGGCTGCCTAGAGCGAACCCTATCCTTGCCCCTGCGAGGGCTCTGGATTTAGAAAACGTCTGTATGATCATCAGATTGTCATGATCGCGGATAAGGGGAGCACAGCTCCGACCGCCGAAGTCGATATAGGCTTCGTCGATGATCACCAGGTTATCTTTGTTCGTTATCAGGATTTCTTCGATTTCTTCCGGTTCAAGAGCGATGCCCGTTGGCGCATTGGGATTGGCGATGATGATCGTCCCATCCAGGTTCTTATAGTCTTCAATATTGATGCGCAAATTCCCGTCGAGGGGCACAGCCTTGCCTTTTGCCCCGAATACATTGGCGTAGACAGGATAAAATCCATAGCTGATTTCCGGGTAGTAAATTCTTCTCCCACTATTCTGAAATGCCATAAAACAGAACGCAAGGATCTCATCCGATCCGTTTCCGACGATGATCTGCTCTGCATCCAACCCAAAATGATCCGCGATGGATTCGATCAGAGGGGTAGCCAAAGGATCCGGATATAGTCTTAAATCCAAAATCTGTTCTGATGTCAGGGCCTCCAGAACCGCAGGGCTGGGCGGGTAAGGACATTCGTTTGTGTTCAACTTGATCAAACTCTTGATTTTGGGCTGCTCTCCCGGCGTATAAGGAGTCAGGTCCTTATATTCATCACTTAAAAATCTGCTCATTTCAAATCCTTTTAATCTTTAAATCGAATACTGATGCTTCTTCCATGGGCATGGAGCCCTTCGCTTTCAGCGAAGTCCACGATTTTTTGCTGTACTTCTCCAAGGGCTTCATTTGTATAATAAATGAAGCTTGATTTTTTAACAAAATCATCCACTGACAAAGGGCTGGAAAACCTGGCAGTCCCTCCCGTCGGAAGAACATGGTTAGGGCCTGCAAAATAATCTCCAAGGGCTTCCGGCACGTTTTTGCCCAGAAAGACAGAACCGGCGTTTGTGATGCCGTTGAGGAGAGCGAAAGGATCATCTATACATACTTCGAGATGCTCTGGCGCGAAGTAATTGCTTATCCCCACTGCTTCTTCCATACTCTGAGTCACGATGATCGCACCATTATGGTCAATGCTCGCTCGGGCGATATCCCTGCGCGGCAAGCTTTCTATTTGTTTTTCAATTTCTAATGATACAGCCTCCGCAAGCCTCCGGCTGTCCGTCACCAGGATCGAAGCCGCAAGCTCATCGTGCTCCGCCTGGCCAAGCATATCTGCAGCAACGAAGGCCGGATCGCAGGTGCCATCTGCCAGGATCAGGATCTCGCTGGGGCCGGCTACCATATCTATGCTCACTCTGCCAAAGACCTTCTGTTTGCAGGTGGCTACATATATGTTTCCCGGTCCAGTGATTTTGTCGACTTTTGGAACGCTTTCGGTTCCGTATGCCAGCGCCGCTATAGCCTGGGCGCCTCCGATCCTGAATATGCTGGTGACCCCGGCAACTTTCGCCGCTGCGAGGATCACAGCCGGGATTTTGCCATCCCTTCCCGGCGGAGTGACCATGATGATTTCTTTCACCCCGGCGATCTTTGCGGGGATCGCATTCATTAATACACTGCTGGGATAAGCTGCTGTCCCCCCAGGAACATAAATGCCAACCCGCTCAAGCGGGATCACTCTCTGCCCCATCAGGACGCCCTTCTGTTCGTTGATAATGAAATTTTCACGTTTCTGTCTTGTGTGGAATCGGGCAATGTTATCGGCGGCTTCCTCCAGGATCCTGACGAGTGCCGGATCAACGGAGTCATACGCGTCCTCGATCTCAGACAGATCGACCTTCAATTCGGCAGGCCTCGTTCCATCAAATTTTTCGCTGTAATCTAGAAGGGCTTCGTCACCTTTTTCCTTCACCCGGGCAATAATCGAATCGACTATGCGCTCGACTTCCGGATCGCTGACATTGAAGTCTTCTCTTTTCAACACCTGTTTCAAATCGATTTCATCGCTGTTGTAAATTTTGATCATTTTATTTCACCACTGCCTCCAATCTGGATAGCATCTCTTTTATTTTTTCGTTCTGAAACTTGAAGCTTGATTTATTGGCAATAAATCGGGCGCTGATCTGCTTGAATTCGTCCAGAACCTTTAAATTGTTTTCTCTCAGCGTATTGCCGGATTCGACGATATCGACGATCACATCTGAAAGGCCAAGGATCGGGGCAAGCTCGATGCTTCCATTTAATTTAATGATCTCGATGTCCCTGTTCATTTCCGCGTAATAATTTTTTGCAACATTGACATATTTCGTTGCCACCCTCAAAGTCCTGTCCGTATCCTCGACATAATCATTCATTGCCGCTACGGCCATCCGGCATTTGCCGATATTCAAGTCCAGCAGTTCATACACATCCGGAGATGTTTCAAGGAGAATATCTTTGCCTACGATACCTACATCCGCCGCATGATGTTCCACATAGATCGCAACATCGCTGGGTTTGACAAGAAGATACCGTACGCCTTTTTCGGGACATTCACAAATCAGCTTTCTATTGTTCTCATAATAGTTGCTGCAATCATATCCCACGGATTCCAGCATTTTGTAAACCTTATCGCCAAGACGGCCTTTGGGTAAAGCTATATTCAACATTTAATCAGCCGCCTCCTTTTTCGTTCTTTTCGTTTTGATCTCTTGAGGTGTAAATTCCTCCAGGACTCCTTCGGCATACCGGTAGGTGCTTTTATGCCTCAATCCTTTCGGTGTATTTTTTGCCGCATAAACACTCAATCCATCTTTCTGCAATTCTTCAATTTGTGCCATAAGCCCCGGAAGATCGGCCTTGGCATCGTATAATACCAGCACATCCACATCATACTCCGGTTTCTCCGTTTTGATTCTGTTGATTTCATTCAAGTACAGTGCGAATCCCACGGCTCCGGCGTCCTTTCCGAACATCTCCATAGCAATATCGTACTGGCCTCCTGCAAGGACCGGGCGGGCAAGTTCCTTGACATACCCCCTGAAAACGATGCCGTTGTAATAGTCGATATCGTTCACCATGGAAAAATCGATCTGCACATTTCTTCCGCAGCCAACTGCTTTCAAGGCTTTGTATATCTCCTCCAATTCCGTTATGGCATGATCCATCGTCTCGTTGATTGCAAGCTTTGACGCCTCCTTCAATGTGCGGCCGACATCGCCATATAGCGTTGGGATCTTGCATAGCAGATCGGCGGTCTCCTTGCTTAAGCCTGCCGCATCTGCGGTCTTAACTATTCCGCTGGTGTTTTTTGCCCTGATCATTCTTAGGATTTTATGCTTGGTCTGTTCCGGGACTCCCAGACTTTTGAGAAGCTCTACAACAAAGCTCATGTGAGAGATTTCAAGAATGTAGTCTGGACTGATGGTCTTGAGACTCTTCACAGCCAACGCCAAGACCTCTGCAACGCCGTAGATATCCACGTCTCCGATGAATTCCAGCCCCATCTGATTGATTTCTTTATAAGTATGGCTCTCCTTGCTTTCTCTGTAAACGTTTTCTATATAATATAGTTTTTCGCTTTTTTGCCGGTTCGCCCTGGTGTTTTTTATGATGCTCAATGTGACGTCCGGCTTTAGTGCCAGCAGTCTTCCATCAAGATCTGTAAAACTGATCACCTTATCGCCGCTCAGGAAATCCTTGTTTTCAATATAAAGGCTATATTCTTCAAAACGGCTCATTTTGTATTTCTTATAACCAAATTGTTCGTATAAGCCTCTCAGCTCCAAAGTCGCTCTTTCATCAGGTTTCAAGTCAGCCCGCCTGAATTTCATGGTTATTATCCTCCCTAAATCCGCTTTCTCGCGGTATAAGTTTTACACGCTAAAGCGCTAATGTATTACATTATAGCATATGCCCATACAATGTCCAGCACAAACGTAAATTTCAGAAAAGTCTTTTTATAAAAGGCCCCTCCGGAATATGATTTCACAGAGCGGCCTTATTTATCTTGGCTATTTATTTTAGTTCAACCTTGTGAAATATCTTTTTGCCCTTCTGGATCATAAGTTTTCCATCCTTGAACATACCGGCAGTTACCATCATCTTGGTGTCTGAAATCTTATCTCCGTCTACGGTCAGGCCACCCTGTTCGATGGTCCTGAATCCCTCGCTTTTGCTCTTGACGAGTCCCAGTCTTTGTATCAGATCCACAATACCCATGCCTTCGCCGGCAAACTCCGAGGCTTCGATTTCCGTTCCGGGAATGTTGCTGTCATCTCCTCCGCCGCCAAAAGCAGCGCGGGCACCTTCCTGAGCCTTTACAGCCTCTTCTTCGCCGTGGACCAGTTTCGTTACCTCAAATGCCAGAATTTCCTTGGCCCGATTGATTTCCTGATCTTTGAGCGCGCTGAGTTCAGCTATCTCATTCATCGGGAGGAAAGTCAGCATGCGGAGACATTTATTAACATCCGCATCGGCAACATTTCTCCAGTACTGATAAAATTCATAAGGAGTGGTCCTGTTGGCATCCAGCCACAGGGCTCCCTTCTGGGTCTTGCCCATTTTAGTGCCTTCGGAGGTCGTAAGAAGAGCAAAAGTCATGCCGTAAACCTGCTTTTGCAACTCGCGACGAGTCAAATCGACGCCTCCAAGGATATTTGACCATTGGTCATTGCCGCCGAACTGCATTTTGCAGTCCAGATCTCTTGCCAGTACCATGAAGTCATAGGATTGCATCAGCATATAGTTGAATTCCAGGAAGGAAAGCCCTTTTTCAAGACGCTGCTTATAGCAATCCGCCCTGAGCATGTCATTGACAGAAAAATGTCTGCCGATATCTCTGATGAAATCGATATATCTCAATGGAAGCAGCCATGTGATATTGTTGACGGAAATAGCCTTTCCCGGCTCAGGCTCTTTATTGGCCGCCGCTTTGCCTGTTGTGGAATCCGTGCCTGTATAGACATAATCCGGATCAAAATCGATAAATTTCTCAAAAAGTTTTTGGAAAGCCTTGCAGTTTTCCATGATCGTCTCGGTATCCAGCATCTGCCTCATATCTGTACGGCCGGAAGGGTCTCCCACCAGTCCGGTGCCGCCTCCGATCAGCACGATAGGGGTATGGCCGAATTTCTGCATGTACATCATGATGATGACCTGCATAAAATGCCCGACATGCAGACAATCCGCCGTTGGGTCGAATCCGATATAAAATTTTATCCTCTCTTTGCCGAGCAGCTGACGGATCTCCTCGTCATGAGTTGTCTGCTCAATAAAACCTCTTTCCTTCAATACATCATATACATTTGTATGGCTGCTGACATTATCAGGTATAAAATTCATGGTTCATCTCCTTAGAAGTTGTTTTTTTCTTTTGATCCTTACTTGGTTCCAAAAAGCCGGTCTCCTGCATCGCCGAGGCCTGGCACGATATAAGCGTGCTCATTGAGCTTCTCATCTTTTGCCGCCACGAAAATGTCAACATCCGGGTGGGCTTTCTGCAGCACATCGATCCCTTCCGGAGCTGCAATCAAACACATGAAAATGATATTTCGTCCGCCCCTTGCCTTGATGAAGTCGATGGCAGCAGCAGCAGACCCTCCGGTGGCCAGCATCGGATCGACAACGAAGACCTGACGTTTTTCTATATCGCTAGGAAGCTTGCAATAGTATTCTACTGGTTCATGGGTATCCGGATCCCTGTAAAGACCGATGTGCCCCACCTTGGCGTTCGGGACCATGGCCAGCATTCCTTCGACCATGCCGAGCCCGGCTCTCAAGATCGGAACAATGGCAATATCTTCTCCCTCCAGGTGCTTAACTATTGTCCTGCAGATCGGTGTCTGTATCTCCATATCCACCAGAGGAAGATCCCTTGTTGCTTCATAACACATCAGCATGGCGATTTCCTTCACCAGCTCCCTGAAATCCTTCACTGTCGTATCGACATTTCTGATCATGCCGGTTTTATGTTGGATCAAAGGATGCTCGAAAACATATACTTTACCCATTGCTATACCTCCCAAATATCAATATAGTAAACCATCTTATTGGTTATCCCTGCCACTACTGTTTGAACTTCTTACATATCATTCAGCATGTCGACTCTGCGCTGATGTCTGCCGCCCTCAAAAGGCGTATTGAGCCACATATCTGCAATGGCTTCGGCAGTCTCGAAATCCGTTGTGCGGCCGCCCATAGCCAGTATATTGGCATCGTTATGGCGCTTTGCCATGGATGCCATATGAATATCGGTGCAGAGAGCGCAGCGTATGCCTTTGCCTTTGTTCGCAGCTATTGAAACACCAATACCGGTGCCGCAGATCACGATCCCCTTTTCGGCAGCGCCGCTTATGACCGCATCGGCACAGGCTTTTCCGTAAACCGGATAGTCAACGGGATCTTCCGAATGAGTGCCCAGATCGATGACCTTGTACCCTCTTTCTTCCAGAAATTTCTTTAAATGCTCTTTGAGACCGAACCCTCCATGATCCGATGCAATTGCTATCTTCATATGATCTGCCTCCTATTTACACTTTTATGACTTTATATCCTGCAGATTTCAACATTCTGTTCATAACTGCGTAACCTACGCCGTCCTTGGTACTTAAAGCCCCGGCGAGTATAAGGTCTACCCCTTCATCATCAAAATCCCTCAAGCGGGCGAAAAAATCATGAGCTGCTGCTAAAAAGTCCTGTTCTTCGAAAAGCAGAACACCCACTTTTTTCTTTTCTCCGTTCTCCTTAGTCTCGTTTTCGGCTTTTGCCTTCAAGAATTCGATCCGCACCGCCACTTTTTCCCGGGGGCCTTCTACGATCAGCATTTCAGCTTTAGGCGCATAATGCCTGTATTTTATACCCGGCGATCTGGGTTTGCCGTCTTCCGAAACAGGCTCGTAATATTCAACTTCTACATCCGTCAGTCCACAGCCTATAAGCCCTTCCCTCAGACTGTCGGAGGTAATGACTCCGGGTCTCAAAATCACCACCTTGCCCGGGATTGTAAGATCCACTACTGTAGACTCGATGCCTACCTTGCAATCCTTGCCCTCGATGATAGCGTCCACCTTGCCGTCAAGGTCCTCTATGACATCTTTGGCCCTTGTGGGTGACGGCTTCCCAGAAAGATTAGCGCTTGGCGCGGCAATCGGGCAGCCGGCGCTGAGGATCAGTTCAAGAGCGGTCTCATTGTCCGGCATCCGAATGGCAACTGTGTCCAGCCCCCCTGTTGTAATGTCCGGCACGACGGGTTTCTTTTTCACCACTACCGTTAAAGGCCCCGGCCAAAAAACTGTAATGAGCGCCTCCAATGCTTCCGTAATATGCGGAGTGAGTCGCTCTAAATCGAGAGGCGAAGCGATGTGGACGATCATCGGGTTGTCTCCGGGCCTTCCCTTAGCGGCATAAACCTTTGCCACCGCTTCCGGGTCCAGCGCATTTGCACCCAATCCATACACCGTTTCCGTAGGAAAAGCGACGGTGCCTCCCCCGGCTATTATATCCCCCGCGATCTCAATGTCTTTTTTTGTAGTCTTTAATATTTTGGTTTCCATTGGTTCGGTTTTTATATTTCTATTAAAAATTCTTCATCTTCTCCGCCTGGTCATCCGTGATCAGGCCGTCTATCACTTCATCGATATCGCCGTCCAGGAAATAATCCAGTTTGTATAATGTCAGGCCGATTCTATGATCAGACACTCTACCCTGTGGGAAATTGTAGGTGCGGATTCGCTCCGATCTGTCGCCGGATCCCACCTGGCTCTTTCTATTTGCAGAGATTTCGTCATTCTGTTCCTGCATTTTTAAATCGTAAAGTCTCGATCTGAGGACTTTAAACGCTTTTTCCTTGTTCTTGATCTGTGATTTTTCATCCTGGCAGGTTACTACAAGACCACTAGGTATATGGGTCAGGCGAACTGCGGAGTCAGTGGTGTTGACACATTGGCCACCATTTCCGGAGGATCTGTAAACATCCACTCTGACATCGTTAGGATCTACATGCACTTCAACGTCATCCACTTCCGGCAGCACCGCTACCGTGGCCGCCGACGTATGGATCCTTCCGGACGACTCGGTTTCCGGCACTCTCTGCACTCTGTGGACGCCGCTTTCATACTTGAGTCTCGAATAAGCGCCCCGGCCTTTGATCAGGATCACTGCTTCTTTGATCCCTCCAAGGCCTGTATCATTGATATCCATCATTTCAGTTTTCCAGCCGCGGCGTTCAGCATATCTCATGTACATCCTCAAAAGGTTGGCGCCAAAGAGTGCAGCTTCTTCGCCCCCCGTACCTGCGCGTATTTCAAGGATGACGTTTTTGTCGTCGTTAGGATCTTTCGGCAGCAAAATCAGCTTGAGCTCCACAGCAAGGCGTTCAAGTTTAGACTCCAGTTCAGGGATTTCAGCCTTAGCCATTTCCCTGATTTCTTCGTCATTTTCTTCCAGCATCGCTTTGGCATCCCCAAGCTCTTCTTTTGTCTTTTTATACTCCCGATACTTTTCAACTATGGGCTCCATCTCGCTCATATCCTTCATATATTTCTGCCAAACCGGCTGATCGGAAATGATGTCGGGATCGGAAACCTTACCGGCTAGTTCTTTGTACTTTTCTAACGTGTATTCCAGCTTATCAAACATTTTTATTACCTTTTTATTTTATTGAATCATATTTATACTATTTGATCATACATTTTTGGGTCGCCGCAGCTTTATGCTCTGGCTAAAATAATATTATATCAAATCCAGCGCTTTAAAAAAACCTGCTTCATAAAAAAACTGGAAAAATGCTTTTCCAGTTTCATGCGATGGGTTTATTCGATGCCATACTTGTTTTTGAACTTCTCAACACGGCCGCCCCGGTTGATGAACTTCTGCTGCCCCGTAAAGAATGGATGGCAGGCTGAGCAAACATCAAGCCTTAATTCTTCTTTGGTTGACTTCGTAACAAAAGAATTACCACATGCGCAAGTAACTTTACATTCCTTATAGTCAGGATGGATTCCTTCCTTCATGTATATTGCCTCCTTCCCTGCCCGGGTCCTTTCCGAGCACAATCTAACTGCACTTATATCTTTCACAGCCTATTAAGTTTACCACAACCTTTAAGCCTAATGCAAGAATTTTTTGTTGCTGATGAATTGGTTGGAACTTCCGGGTGGTTTTGTTGATATCGACAAATTTATTGCCAATGCTTTGTGCCCGTTAATAATTTTTAAACATTTCATATTGACAAGCCTGATCATCCATGTTATTTTTGCAATAAGTTCATATTAAACCTATGACGAGGGAGTAAAGCTGACGAACTGTTTCACAGCGAGTCCGGGGTGGTGTAAGCCGGATAAAAGCAAGTTGCAGCAAATGGGCCTCCGAGGGCAAAGTGAAAAAATGGATTTTCCGTTTTAGTAGCCGCGACGTGAAGCAGGCGTTACGTGCTGAGGGTGTGATGGCACTCTGCAGAGAGGATGCGGATAAAACTGCATCAAACAAGGTGGTACCGCAGATCAACAGTCTGTCCTTGAGATTTCAAGGGCGGATTTTTTGTTTTAGCAGTATCGGCAGAGACCCCTTTAATTCTATATTTAAATGATGAAGAGAGAGGTGTTAATTATGTCTATTAAAATCCCACACAGATTATATCTTACAGAAGATCAGATGCCGAAGCAATGGTACAATCTCAGAGCGGATATGAAGGAAAAGCAGGCCCCTTTGTTAAATCCGGGGACTTTAAAGCCCGTTGCCACGGAGGATCTGTATCCTGTCTTTTGTGAAAAGCTGGCGCAGCAGGAAATGGATAACGAAACCCGTTACTTTGATATTCCGGAAGAAATTCTTGACTTCTACAAAATGTACCGGCCTTCTCCATTGATCCGTGCATATAATCTGGAAAAGACCCTGGATACGCCGGCAAAAATCTATTATAAGTTCGAAGGAAACAACACGTCCGGCAGCCATAAGCTTAATTCCGCCATAGCTCAGGCATATTATGCCAAAGAGCAGGGGCTGAAAGGCCTGACCACTGAAACCGGAGCAGGGCAATGGGGCACGGCTCTCTCTGAAGCCTGTGCATATTATAACCTGGCGCTGACCGTCTTCATGGTAAAGGTGTCCTACGAGCAGAAGCCTTTCCGGAAAATCATCATGCATACCTTTGGCGCCGATGTCATTCCAAGCCCGAGTGACCAGACCAATGTGGGCCGAAGCATCCTGGAAAAAGATCCAAACACGGGAGGCAGCCTTGGATGCGCCATCTCGGAAGCGATAGAGAAAGCAGTCAGCACTCCGGGTTATCGTTATGTTTTAGGTTCCGTATTGAATCAGGTGCTCCTTCACCAGTCTATTATCGGTCTGGAGTCAAAGATGGCTATGGAAATGCTGGATGAATACCCGGATATGGTCATCGGATGCGCCGGAGGAGGCTCGAACCTCGGCGGACTGATCGCACCGTTTATGCAGGATAAAATGCTGGGTAAAGCAGCTCCAAGAATCATTGCGGTTGAGCCGGCTTCCTGCCCATCCTTCACCAGAGGTCGTTACGCTTATGATTTTTGCGATACCGGAAAAGTCACTCCACTTGCCAAGATGTACACCTTGGGGAGCGGATTCATCCCTTCGGCAAACCATGCAGGCGGCTTAAGATATCACGGCATGTCGCCGATCCTCTCAAAACTATATCATGATGGGTACATGGAGGCTGTAGCTGTAGAACAGACAAAGGTCTTTGAAGCAGCCGTATTATTCGCAAAACGCGAGACGATCCTTCCGGCGCCAGAGTCTGCTCATGCCATCCGAACTGCAATTGACGAAGCGCTGAAATGCAAGGAGACCGGAGAGGCAAAAACCATCCTCTTTGGACTTACCGGGACCGGGTATTTTGATATGAATGCGTATAATTCCTACAACGAAAAAACCATGACGGATCACATACCGACTGACGAGGAGCTCGCCGCAGGCTTCGCCATGATGCCTGAAGTCCCTGAAATCTTTTAGATGCTCGTAATTTTGATGTTCTAAAAAAGAAAGGGAGGCTTTTAGCCTCCCTTTACTGTTCCATCAACATGATCCTGTCATTGCCGCTGTAATCCTTGATCACCTTTATATTTTTATAAGCATGGCCCGCAAGCGCTGTAATATCCGCAGCTTGATCGTATCCGATCTCCAACAGGAGTTTACCTTCGGGATTCAAATAGTTCTTCGCTTCATAAAGGAGCCGCCTGTAGAAAAACAGCCCATCAGGCCCTCCATCCAGAGCTATCAAAGGATCGTGGTCCTTGACCTCCGGTTCCAGGGTTTTGATATCCTCTGTCCTGATATATGGCGGATTGACTATAATCAAGTCGAACTTATCATAAACATGCTCAAAAAGATCGCCTATTCTGAAATCGATCTTGCCCGGGCCTTCCCCCATGGGCACTCCCAGAGCCTCGGCGTTTCCCACAGCCACATGGACCGCGGCAGGGCTGATGTCCGAGGCCACCATCGTTACCCCGGGATAGAGTTTCATGATGGATAGCGCTATGCATCCGGATCCAGTGCAAAGCTCCAGCACCCTTGAATCAGGAGTCAGGATCTTCAGCGCCTCCTCAACAAGCAGCTCCGTTTCGGGCCGGGGTATCAAAACATCCGGCGTAACCTTGAATTCAAGACCCATGAAATTGGCTGAGCCGACAATGTGCTGCAGAGGTGTTCCTTCCGCCCTCTTTTCGATCATGGCAAGGTAACTCTCAGCCAGAGAATCCGTCACTTCATTTTCGTGGGACATGAATAATTGAGTCCTATCCATTCCGGTAAGGTGGCATAGAAGCAGCATGGCATCTAATTTGGCCGATTCTTTCCCTTTGCCTGACAGTTGTTTCTCGCCGCTATCCAGTAATTCCTTTATTGTCATCGATATCACCTTTGATTTCCGGGACAGGGTTCCCGTCCGGTCCGCATATGCCTTCATAAAGGGGTGTTCCCGCCGGAGCCAGAACCGCTTTCATCGCAGCAATGGCTACCTCCAATTGTTCATCATCGGGTTCAGCCGTCGTGAGCTTTTGAAGATATAAGCCGGGCATCGACAATGCCTTGACAAGCCAACTGTCAGATCTGCCGGCCCATTTCAGAAGTTCATAGCTGATCCCTGCTATCACCGGCAGCAGTAAAAGCCGTGATGTGATCCTCCAGAAGAGATTCGGCCATCCCAGAAGAGAAAAAAGTATGAGTGAGATGATCATTACAAACATCAAAAAACTTGTCCCGCAACGTGGATGCAGCGTGTAGAACGGACGGCAATTGGAAGGGGTAAGCTCAAGTCCGGCCTCGTAGCAATGTATCGTCTTATGCTCCGCACCATGATACTGAAAAACCCTGTGGATCTCATTCATTTTTGAGATGGCCAGCACGTAAACTATAAATAATGCGATACGCAAAACGCCTTCTATCAAATTCAATACAATCGCATTATCCGTTACTTTTGCGAGCAAATCGATGACCCAGGTCGGTCCGATGATAAAGATGCCTACTGTCAGAAGAACAGCAAGCACGATGGAGGAATAGAGCATGATGTCCCATGCGCCCTTTTCGCCGAATTTCTTGATCATCCACAGTTCGAATTTGCCTTTTTCGTACGTTTCAGCGCCAGGTCCATCATAAGACTCCAGAACATCAGCGGAATACATGAGCGTTTTGGTCCCCTGAATGAGCGAACCGACGAAGATCGCTACGCCTCTGACGAACGGTATCCGTGCGAGGCGGCTTTTGCCCGGTACATTTTCCGACTTTATGTGCAGTTTTTTATTGGGAAGGCGAATCACCGTCGCAGCACGATTTTCACCCCGCATCATGATCCCTTCCATGACAGCCTGGCCCCCTATTTTAGTAGGACAGGCGTCCTTCACAAATATTTTTTTAAAATCCATTTATAAACATACCTTTCCGGTGCTTGACCGGCGTTTTTTATAGTAAGCTCCTAATCGATCATGGTCTTCTTGATGATCTCGATAAAATCCTTATTGGTCTTTGTGTGGACCAATGTGTCAATGATGCCTTCTGTTACCTCTTGGGTATCCCTGTTCGAAAGGGCTCTTCTCATGGCCCATACAGCCTGCAGCTCGTCCTGGTTCATTAGAAGATCTTCTCGCCGCGTTCCGGACTTGTTCAAATCCAATGCCGGGAAAATTCTTCTTTCGGACAGTTTCCTGTCCAGATGGAGCTCCATATTGCCCGTTCCCTTGAATTCCTCAAATATGACATCGTCCATCCTTGAGCCGGTTTCCACCAGAGCTGTTGCCAGTATAGTTATGGATCCGCCCTCCTCAAGCTTCCTGGCTGCGCCGAAGAACTTTTTAGGTTTGTGCAAAGCTCCAGGATCGAGACCGCCGCTGAGAGTCCTCCCGGAAGGAGGTACCACCATGTTGTAAGCTCTGGCAAGCCTGGTGATGGAATCCAGCAGGATCACAACATCTTTGCCATGCTCCACAAGACGCTGGGCCCTGGAGAGGACCATTTCAGCAACCTTGACATGATGCTGGGGTAGCTCGTCAAAGGTTGAGTATATCACTTCGCCGCCGGTAAGCGATCGTTTCATATCCGTCACTTCTTCAGGCCGTTCGTCGACCAAAAGAACGATAAGCTCTATTTCCGGATATTTTTTTTCGATACTATTGGCGATTTTTTTCAGTAGAATTGTTTTGCCGGCTTTTGGAGGGGCAACGATCAGCCCCCTCTGGCCTTTCCCGATTGGCGCCACCAAATCGATCAGGCGCATGGATATGTCCCTGCTTTCAGTTTCCATGGAAAGCCTCTGGTATGGGAATACCGGTGTCAGAGAATCGAAATCCGGGCGTCTGATGGCCGCTCCAGGTTCGTCGCCGTTAACTGACACGACATACAACAACGCCCCAAAACGTTCACCAGGATTCGGTTTTCTGGCTATGCCCCTTATTTTATCGCCTGTCTTCAAATTGAACCTTCTTATTTGAGAGGGAGATACGTAGATGTCCTCCGCCGAAGTCAGAAAATTGGAAAACCGGAGGAATCCAAAACCGCCTTCAGCCAGGTCCAAAACCCCTTCCATTTCAGGTCTATCTTCGCTCGGACCCACTTTTGTGCCACGGGAAGTTTCCGCTTTTACAGCTTCTTCCAATGCTTTGACCTCTTCCTCCGGAACCTCTTGCTCCAGAGAAAGTTCCTCCTGAGGGATCAGAACGAATTCTTCCTCCTCCTTGAGCAGGGGTACTGCCTTTTCTGCAATTCTTACCTTGGAAGCAGCAACAGCCTGAGGCGAAAGCTCTTCATCCGTTTGTTTTTTTCTTACCATACCAAAACCACACGCGAGCGCGCTCCTTTCTTTTGGGCAGCCTATTATCACTATTACAACGAATATTATATTTGGAATAAACGGGGCGGAGATTACCGCCCCTCTAGAATCTAACTAGGCATGGCGGGCCATTTACCTTGGCCTCCAGCTTTGCCGCTCCCTATCGGGTTATTGTGCAGCTTCTGCAGCGCCATCGGTTGTTACGGCTCCATCGGTGGTTGTTTCAGATTGGATCGTATAAATTTGTATTAACATTTGTTCAATACCTTCGCCGTCCGCTATGACATACCACGGCGATTGGTCGTAAAGGGTGTGAGGCATCGTATAGGTGGCCATATCTTCAGCACTCATGCCCAAAGCTTTAGTAGCCAGAGAGATGCAGGTCCTGAGCTTCAGATCCGAGTCCACCACTTCGAAGCCGGTCTTCACTACCTTCATAAAGTCAAGGCCGAGAGCCTGCTTGAAGGCTGCTTTGACAAATTCCTGCTGGGCTTTGACCCGTCCGATGTCAGCATCGCTATAGCCTTTTCGGTATCGCAGAAACTGAACAGCATGATCTCCATCCAGCACCTGGTAACCTTTATCGATATCGATCACCAAAGGAGGCTTGTCATAAGGATCGGAATAATACATGTCCTGCTTGATGTCCATCGGAACGCCTCCCATGACATCAACGATTTCCTTGACTCCATCATATTCTATCGTCATATAGTAGTTGATCGGGATCCCCAGAAGTGTTTCGCTGACAGCCTTGGCCATACCAACGGCTCCATCCGCCGGCATGACGGCATTGATCTTATGAGCCGCCAGGTCCGCATGGCCCTCCCGGTAATAATAGGTATCCCGCGGAACGCTTATGATATCCACATGCTTGGCATCCATATCAAAACTCACAAGCATGATCGTATCCGCCATATTGCTGTTGACTCCGAGGCACAACACATTGACTCTGTTGGAACTGGTAAAAGCGTCGAAAAAGGGGCTGTCCGGATCCACTATAGTATCCAGTTCCTCCGCAAGCACAGGGTTGTCGCCTCCGAAAATTGCCACATTGCCTGCTCCGGTTACCAGAAATATCCCTCCGGTGATCGCCACAGTCAGCGCCAGAAAAAATATGATGAAAGTTTTTATAAAAGCCGGTTTTGATGCCGGTTTATTGCCGCTGGCAGTTTTTTTCATTCCCTTTCCTTCCAAGGTCATATAACATTGACGCTTTCAATGCGTCTTCATAAAACCGGTGCCTATTATATCACAGTAACAGCACCGGTACAATATTGCGGTATAAAACTCACAGAAACTTTACAACGGATTAAAGAAAGATTTGGCAATATCTACTGCCTCCTTAGCATCCCGGGCATAATAGTCAGCACCCATTTTGGCTGAATATTCCGCTGTAAGCACCGCCCCGCCAACCATGACGGAACACGACTGATCATTCTTTTTCAGCAATGCTATTGTTTGCTCCATGCTTTTAAGAGTGGTGGTCATCAATGCTGATAGCCCAACTAATTTCACATCTTCACGGATGACGGCTTCGACAATTTTTTGCGGGTCGACATCCTTGCCCAGGTCGATCACCTGATATCCGTAGTTTTCCAACAGTACCTTGACAATGTTCTTCCCGATATCGTGGATATCGCCTTTAACCGTTGCCAGTACAATTTTGCCTTTGCTTTCCCGGACATTGCTGTCTGCCGCCAATTTTGCTTTGATCAAATCAAAGGCGCCCTGGGCGACTCCAGCAGAGAGAAGCAGCTGAGGGAGAAAAATTTCTCCTGACTCAAAATTGGCTCCTGCTTTGTCCAAAGCCGGGATCAGCATCTGATCCACTATAACCATTGGGCTTACAGTTTCGAGAAGCTTCTCCGTTATTTTGACGCCCTCATCCTTCAATCCATTCTCTATTGCATAGTCGAGATCTATTTCCATCTTTTTTCCGGAAGGCTTCTGCCCGGTAGCGGGATCCAAAAGCCCGGCTTGCTCTGCAGGAATATCCTTCGGGAAATTTGATTTGTCTGTTTTATCTTTGCGCGGCTGGTATTCCTTATAGGTCTCAATGAATTGCAGCGCATCCTTGTCCAGATTTGCCAACAGCTTGTATGCTCTTACCGCACCGGTCATCTCCTCGTCGTTCGGGTTTATGATCGGCAGGTCCAGTCCAGCCGCCAAGGCCATGGTCAAAAAATTATGGTTGATCAGAGGCCTGTTCGGCAATCCAAATGAAACATTGGAAACGCCCAGGACTGTTTTCAGCCCCAGATCCTCCTTCACTCTCCTTAAAGCCCTGACTGTATCCATCACTTTCGCCTGCTCGGCAGAGGCGGTCAGGGTAAGACAGTCGATGAACACATTTTCCTTTTTTATACCTTCAGCTAGAGCCCTGTCCATAATTCTTTTCGCTATTTGAAAGCGGTTTTCAGCAGTTGCCGGAATCCCCTGCTCGTCCAATGTCAGCCCAACCACTGCAGCGCCATATTTTTTAACCAGCGGCAGCACTTCTGCCATGGATTTTTCTTCTCCGTTTACGGAATTCACGATGGCTTTTCCATTATAGGCTCTCAGTCCTGCTTCCAGAGCGGCGGGATCCGAGGAGTCGATTTGCAGCGGAACTGTGACAACGCCCTGAAGAGCCTTGATCACCGTAGTCATCATCATCTTTTCATCGATTTCCGGTGTCCCTACATTCACATCCAATATGTCCGCACCGGCTTTGACCTGCTCAATAGCCTGCCCTAATATGTAACTAATGTCATTTTTGACAAGCGCTTCTCTAAATGTTTTCTTGCCCGTCGGGTTGATGCGCTCTCCGATTATCCTCGGTTGGTCAATGATCACCGTGCTGACACCGGAGCAAATGGCCGCTGGAATTTCTTTAGCCACGTGGATATATTTCATTTTTTGAAATGATTCTCGCAATTGACGAATAAATCCCGGAGTGGTTCCACAGCAGCCCCCGACGATTTTTACACCCAACGGGATCAGCCGGAGCATATATTCGACAAATTCTTCAGGCGTGATATCGTATCTGCCCGTCGCGGGATCCGGAAGACCTGCATTTGGTTTGACAATGACCGGCAACACCGTCCAGCGGCAGAGCTCCTCGATCACCGGAAACATTTCTTTCGGGCCAAGGGAACAATTAATGCCGATCCCGTCAATGCCAAGCCCTTCCAATGTGAGGGCCATAGATGAAGGAGGAACCCCGGTAAAGGTCCTGCCGTTTTCTTCGAAAGTCATGGTGCATAATACCGGCAGATCCGAATTTTCCTTGGCCGCAAGAACAGCTGCTTTCGTTTCATAAAGGTCTGACATCGTTTCTATCACAATAAGATCCGCTCCTGCTTTAACTCCTGCAAGAACGATTTCTTTAAAGGTGTCATATGCTTCCTCGAAGGTCATCGATCCAGAGGGCTCGATCAGTTTTCCCGTTGGACCTAAATCCAGCGCCACCAGCACGTCCGTTCCTTCAGCAGCCTTTCTGGCATTGCCGACGTCGGCATTGATCACCTCTTCCAGACTGTGCCCGCAATCCTTTAGTTTGAATCTGTTTGCTCCGAATGTGTTTGCATAAATGATATCTGCGCCGGCATCCACATACATTTTATGAATAGCGGCTACAACTTCGCTATGTTTTATGCCGATCACCCCGGGAACTGCGCCGAAATCAATGCCGGTCTCTTGAAGCATCGTCCCCATCGCGCCATCCAGATATATAAAATCGTTTTCTAAAAGTTTATTAAATTTATGGCTCAAGCAGCAACCCTCCTGACTGAATTGTTAAAAAAGACTCTGGACGCTTTCGCAGATCCTCCTGGCTATGTACGGGTTGTTCATCGTGTATAGATGGATCCCATCCACCCCGTTTGAAACCAGGTCGACGATCTGGTTCACGGCATAAGCTATGCCTGCATCTCTCATCGCATCGGGGTTATGTTCATAGCGATGCATCATTTTGGTGAATTTCCCCGGCAGACTTGCTCCGCAGAGCGAAACCATCTTTTCAATCTGTTTCTTATTTACGACAGGCATGATGCCCGCTTCGATCGGAACTGAAATCCCTGCGATCCTGGCTTTTTCGACAAAATCGTAAAAAAGTTTATTGTCGAAAAATAATTGCGAAACCAGATGTTCCGCTCCGGCATCCACCTTTTTCTTCAGATTGAGAATATCGCTTACCATGCTTTCCGCTTCGGGATGCCCCTCCGGATAACATGCGCCGGAAATTCCGAAATCCGAAAATTCGGGGTCGGATCTTATAAATTCGATCAGCTCTGCAGCATATTTAAAATCACTTTGGCACGGTACATCAGGATTGATATCTCCCCTTAAAGCCAGAACATTTTCTATATTGTTTTTTTTCAGATCGCGAAGCACATATTTGACGTTTTCTCTTGTAGAGTTGACGCACGTAAGATGTGCCAGAGCTTCTATGCCATATTTGTTTTTGATGATCGATGCTATATCACAGGTGGAAGAATCTGCAGGGTTTCCCCCCGCACCATAGGTGACGCTTATAAAATCGGGCTTCAGGTCCTTCAACTCTTCTAATGTACTGTATATCGTTTCTATAGCACTGGTCTTCTTGGGAGGAAATACCTCAAAAGAAAAAACCGTTTTGTCACCGCCAAATAAAGACGTTATTTTCATTATGAATTCCCTTTCATCATGGCAAGATATTTATAATTATCGAGTATATCACAAACAATTATAACATGACAGTATAAAAGTATTGAAAAAAGGCTGAAGCCCATGTGGGCTTCAGCCTTATATGTTTGTTTCCGTCATTGATCTCTAATGATGATTATAGCTTGAATTCCTTCTTGGCTTCTTCAAACGCTTCTCCAAGGGATTTGAGCACATAGTCGATCGTATCATACTCCAAAACCGCAGGCGGTTCGATACGGAGAGCCTTTGCATTGACCAGAGTTCCGGCTGTCATGACTTTACGGGCGAACAATTCCGTCGCAACTTTGTAGCCGACCTCGGATTCCGGGAATTCCATGCAGATGAGCAGACCGGCGCCTCTGTATTCCTTGAGCACCGTAGGATACTTCTTCTGCAGATCCTCGAGGCCCTTCATGATATAATCGCCTTTTTCCTTGCACATTGCAGGAATATCGTTTTCAAGCATGTATCTGATAGTGGATATGGCCGCCGAACAAGCGAGAGGATTCCCGCCGAAGGTCGGGGAGCCAAGGATCCATGGATTATCTATCAGCTTCTGGACCCACATTTTCGGTCTTGCAATAATACCGGTGATCGGCATGATGCCTCCGCCAAAAGCTTTTCCGTAGGTCATGATATCAGGGCAAACATCCTCCACTTCACAGCGCCAAAGGGTTCCTGTACGTCCCATGCCCGTCTGGATCTCATCAACGATCATGGCCACATTGTACTTGTCACAAATCTTTCTTACGTCTTTCAGATATCCCATCGGCGGTATGATAACGCCAGCTTCGCCCTGGATCGGCTCGATAATGACTCCGGCGACCTTTTCACCAACAGCGATAAGATTTTTGATGGCTGTTTCCATCGCCTCAGCATCGCCGTATTTAACATGCTGTACCTGCTGGATCATCGGAAGATAGTCTTCTCTGTAAGCGCCCTTTCCGCCCATTGAGATCGCACCATAAGATTTCCCGTGGAATGCTCCGACTGTTGATATATACCATCTTCCTCCGGTTGCAAGTCGGGCAAGCTTAAGAGCCATTTCAACCGCTTCCGCGCCGCCGTTTGTAAAGAAGCAATATTGGAGATCTCCAGGAGTGATCATTGCGAGCAGATTTGCAAGATATCCTCTGAGGGGATCCACCAGCTCCTGTGAGTGAAGAGCATATCTGTCAAGCTGGCATTTAACTGTTTTTAGAATCTCAGGATTCCTGTGGCCGCAGGTGAAAATTCCGAACCCGCCGAGGCAGTCGATAAACTGTGTGCCGTATAAATCCTCAAAATGCTCTTCGGAATCGGTCCACTCTACAAACGATGCATCGGTTGACATGGATTTTCTATATATCAGCCATCCGGGATTGACGTTGTTATTAAAATTGGAGATAGAATCTGTAACTATCGTATCTTTTTCTTCTTTGGTCAATTCCTCATTTTCGATATAACTTACTACTCTCTTGGCTTCTTTCAAAGCCTTTTCTTTGTTCATTGCAGTCATTTTATGACCTCCCTTTAACTTCGACAATCGATTATTTGTTCAAGCCTTTACTCATGTAAAACCATCTATTTTTGGATTATAACTTCTTTTTTTTCACCTATCAAGGCATCCGGCACCAAATTTTCTGAAATGTGGCAATGTTGCCAAATTCGTGCTCATTTTGTAGCAATTAAGTACAAGAAAACTTCAAAGTGGTCATTTTATTGCTTCCTGTTGAATGATTCCGCAACTGTCATAAGTAAAAAAGACTATACCGTATAACCGGTATAGTCTTGTGGTCGCTTCTATTTAATTATTACCATATTGTTTTCTTGATGGGTTATTCCGCCGTCAAATGCAATTCCGGCGGCAACTATTTCCCTATTTAACATAACTATCGAAATAACCCTGGATGTAGACAAAAGGCGTGCCTTTATCGCCCGATCCTGAGGTGAGGTCGCATAATGAACCGATAAGATCCGTCAGTCTTCTTGGTGTAGTGCCCTGGGCCACCATGGAATCGGTCATGTGCTGGTCCTTATTCCTGATATAGTCGGATATGGCTCTTCTCAATTCATCTCCGCATAAATCCTTGAAATCGTTATCTGCCAGGTACTTCAGCTTCACTTCCTTCGGGACGCCTACAAGACCCTCCGTATAGCCAGGTGATACTACAGGGTCGGCCAGCTCCCAAATTTTTCCTACCGGGTCCTTGAACGCACCGTCTCCGTAGACCATGACTTCAACCTGTTTGCCGGTCCGCTTCTTGATATCTGCCTGGATCCCATTGACAAATTCCGTGCAGTCGTTCGGGAAAAGCTTGATCCGGCTCTCTGTGGCTTTATTGGATCCCAGAAGGCCATATTTTGTGTTAAAGCCTGAATTCGCAACAGGAGATGTCATGATGTCATCTAGGCCAAGGGCGATTTCTGCTCCGGCTTCCTTCAGTATTCTTTTGGTTCTGGCACGGGTATGGATATCGCACGTCAATACTCGTTTTGTATGCTGCAGGATGATCCTTGGATTATTGGCGAATATGATCTCGCATTCGGCCCCTTCGCTCTCTACCAGCTCCTTATAATATTTCACATAATTGACGCCTGTGAAGGTATGCTTCGCTTCACCAAAATGCTCGAAGAATTGCTCCTCGGTCAAAACATCGCTATATGGATTGATCCCTTCCTCATCCAGCTTGTCGAGATCTATCAAATGGTTGCCCACTTCATCTGCCGGATAGCTAAGCATCATAACGATCTTTTTCGCGCCTTTGGCAATCCCCCTGAGGCAGATGGCAAATCTGTTCCGGCTCAGGATCGGGAATATAACACCTATGGTTTCACCGCCGAGCTTTTCCTTCACATCAATGCCGATCTGATCGATACTGGCATAATTGCCTTGAGATCTGGCTACAACGGCCTCAGTAACGCAAACGATATCTCTGTCATGTACCTCAAATTCTCCGGAATCCGCAGCAGCCATCACTGTTTCGATGACGATCTGATGGAGGTCGTCGCCTTCCCTGATGATCGGGGCTCTTAATCCTCTAACTACTGTTCCGAATTTTCTTTCTGAAACCTCTGCCGTTAAGTTGTCAACGTCTGCCATACTTCCTGCCATCTAATGCACCATCCTTTTTGCGTTTTCATAACGAGTTATTATATTATTTTTGAATACCGATGTCAAACTATGGCATCAAGATGATATCTTCCCTTCCCGGGCCGTTGGAGACCATGGTGATCGGAAGGCCGATCTCCTTTTCGATTTCACGAACATAATTCCTGCATGCTTCAGGCAGGTCGTCGAACTTTCGAATACCCCTGATATCGGATTTCCAGCCAGGCAGTGTTTTCAACACCGGTTTGGCCTTATAAAGCAGCGTTGTGTTCGGGAATTCCTTTGTAACTTCTCCGTCTATTTCATAACCCACACAAATTGGGATCTCGTCGAGATATCCCAGCGGGTCAAGCACGGTCAGCGCCACTTCTGTAGCTCCCTGGATCCTGCAGCCGTATCTGGTAGCCACCGCGTCAAACCATCCGACTCTCCTAGGCCTCCCGGTTGTGGCGCCATATTCGCCGCCATCGCCTCCTCTGTTTCTCAATTCTTCAGCCTCTCTCCCGAAAAGTTCACTGACAAACGGACCTGCTCCAACGGCGCTGGAATACGCTTTGGCAACTGCCAGGATCTCCTTGATCTCATAAGGCGGAAGACCCGCCCCCACTGCAGCCGCTGCTGCCAGGGTGGATGAAGACGTGACCATTGGATATATGCCATGATCCGTATCCTTAAGGGCTCCCAATTGGCCTTCCAGCAGTATTTTCCTTCCGTTCTTTGCTGCGTTGCGGAGGAACTCAGAAGTGTTGCCCACATAAGGTCTGATCATGTCTCTCCATTCGACCATAGTCATATATAGTTTTTCAGGGTCAAGAAGAGGTTTATGATACAGATTCTCCAGCATAACGTTCTTCAGCAGACATACATTTTCAAGCTTTGCTTTCAAAGTCTCGTTGTCAAAGAGCTCGCATACCTGGAATCCTATTTTAGCATATTTGTCCGAGTAGCAAGGTGCGATCCCGGATTTTGTGGAGCCGAAGGATCTCCCTGCGAGCCGGTTTTCCTCATACTCGTCAAAAAGAATGTGATAAGGCATTACGACCTGCGCCCTGTCCGACACAAGAATTCTTGGCATCGGAACGCCGGCTTCCACTAAAGAATTGATTTCTTTGATCAGGCCTGTTATCGAAAGGGCCACGCCGTTGCCGATAACATTTGTGGTATGACTGAAAAACACTCCCGAAGGCAGCATATGAAGCGCGAACTTCCCATAATTATTCAAGATGGTATGCCCTGCATTATTGCCCCCCTGGTACCTCACGACGATATCCGAGTCCCGGGCAAACATATCGGTTATCTTTCCTTTTCCTTCGTCGCCCCAGTTTGCTCCTACTATAGCTTTAGCCATGGAATCACCTCAATTCGATAAAATGAACGATTTAAATTTTAATGTTTTGCTGATTCATATTATGATTCTTCTTATTTTGTTGACTTCCTCCGCGCAGATTTCCGAAATGTTCTATACGCTGCTTGATCAGACTTTTACATTTCCTTTTATACCCAGAATGCTGCGGTTTTTATCAAGAATCGGATTCACTGAATTCATGATATAGTCCAGGGTCTGCTCAGGCGCCATGCCGATAAAGTTTTCGGGTTTCATGATGGCTTCTATTTCTTCTCTGCTCATGCCGAAGGATGGATCCTGGGCGATCCTGTCCAGAAGGTCATTTGCTTTTCCTTCTTCTTTGACGAGCCTTGCCGCTTCCATGCTGTGAACTCGTATTCTCTCATGAAGCTCCTGCCTGTCTCCGCCTTTTTTCACCGCTTCCATGAGGATGTTCTCGGTGGCCATAAACGGCAGTTCCGTCTGCAGATGCGCTGCTATAACCTTAGGATAGACCACGAGACCGTCAGAGACATTCATATAAAGTTCCAGGATGCCGTCTATGCTGAGGAATGCTTCAGGAACTGACAGTCTTTTATTGGCTGAATCATCCAGCGTCCTTTCGAACCATTGGGTCGCTGCAGTGATCGCAGGGTCTGCCATCAAGGTGATCACATGATTGGCTAATCCTGCAATCCTCTCGCAACGCATAGGATTGCGTTTATAAGCCATTGCCGAGGATCCTATCTGGGACTTTTCGAAAGGCTCTTCGATCTCCTTCATGTGAGCCAGAAGTCGGATGTCATTTGAAAATTTATGGGCGCTCTGCGCTATCCCGCCAAGAACAGCAAGTACGCGACTGTCTACTTTCCGGCTGTATGTCTGCCCGGAAACAGGATATGTCTGATCAAAGCCAATTTTTTCAGCGATCAGAGCGTCTAGTTTTTTTACTTTTTCCCTGTCGCCGCAGAATAATTCAAGGAAGCTCGCCTGAGTCCCTGTAGTTCCCTTGGATCCCAGAAGCTTGATGGACCCGAGGACATAATCAAGATCTTCAAGATCCATCATCAGATCCTGTATCCAGAGAGTGGCTCTTTTCCCGACCGTGACCGGTTGGGCCACTTGATAGTGGGTATAGCCAAGGGTTGGCATGTCCTTGTATTTCATGGCAAAATCCGATAGATTGCAGATGGTGTTGATCAGTTTGCTCTTGACCAGCTTCAAAGCATCTGCCATGATGATCAGATCCGTATTGTCTCCCACATAGCAGGAGGTCGCCCCCAGGTGAATGATGCCTTTTGCATTTGGACATTGCTCTCCATAGGCGAAAACATGGGCCATCACATCGTGGCGGACTTCCGACTCACGTCTGGCTGCCGTATCGAAATTGATATCATCAAGGTTGGCCCTCATTTCGTCCAGCTGCTCCCGAGAAATGGGCAATCCCAGCTCTCTTTCGGCTTCTGCCAGCGCCAGCCAAAGTTTTCTCCATGTTTTGAATTTTTTGTCGGGTGAAAAAAGGTATTTCATATCCGGGCTTGGATAGCGTTCCGACAAAGGACTTTGATAAATCAAATATTTTTCATTATTCTCCATAGACATAATCGAACTCCTTTTTGGTCTGTACAACATGTATATAGCCGGATGCCGAAACAGCTAACGGCGCCAGGCAATGAAAATATATAAAATAAAATTATAGCATTCCATTCCTATATTTGCAAATCAAAAGAGAGTCTACGACGGGCGCCGTAGGCTCAAATCCTGAATCTTTTCATATATTCGATCCGGATTTCGCTCCATTTGAATAAGAAGAGGCCAACAAGCATGATGATGCTGATGGATATGCAAATCAACGAAGGGATCACCTGATTTAATACTCCTGTCAAATACAAAATCAAAGGGACGATGCCGAATACGGCATTGATTGTGGTGCAGACGATATAATCGCTTGGAGGGATTCTGGTGGCTTTGATCAGTATTTCCATCGTCACCATGGCAACGATGCAGATAACGGGCAGTGCATAATCGATAGACCACCCTCTCCATCCGGTAGCAAAGTCCCATAAAACACAAAAAACAGAAAACAGTATGGCCTGATTCATGATGATATTGGCCACATTATAGAGTTTTCGGATGCTGATGAGCAAAGAGGCCCACATGCATCCAACCCCCAGAAAAACGAAATATGCCCATCGCCCGGTGTCCGGAAGTGCGAGATTGATGGCTGCAGCCGCTACGCAGATCGCCGTGCTGCCTAAAAGCAATATTTTGAAGAATAGGCTGAACTGGCGAAAAACGGAAGGTGTTTCGGGGAATACAGGTTCTTCCGCGGTTCCACTCAAAGGCATCTGGCACAAGGGACAAAACTCCGCCTCGCCTCTCACATCAACCTTGCAACGGTTGCAGTGTTTCATCGCTCTTAGCACTCCTCTCCGCTATATTCGAGGAAATCTCCACTTGGATACCACCGTCTGTCAGATACTTAAAAAACCTTCTCTGAATTTCGGGGTTGACAAAAGGAGTCGTGATGCCGATGCTCATGACATCCCGGAAGGACATAACACAAAGCTGCATTTTGTTGGTGCTGACGCATACATCGAAAGCGTCGATACTGTCAGCCATGATGTCCGGCATGGAAATGGTTCCTACATTCGACAGGATGGCTGTGCTGCTTCTCTGGCTGATCAGATATGCATATTTCAGCACGATATCCTTTATTATCAAAGGCACCAGTTTAACAGCAATGTTTCTTTCAATGGCTACGTAATTGTTCATGCTGTTGAATAGATTTTCCGGCGTGGTTTTTTCTTTCAGGCATTTGTTGGCAAATCTGATCATATCCTCCAAGGAAGGATCCACAGCAGAGAATTTATATGGGACCAGTACCACATTGAAAAAATTTCGTATAGATGCCGACTCGAAATAATTTCTCAGATTGACCGGTATGCCCATTACGATCGGTCTCTTCTTTCGGCGAGGAGGGATCTCCTCACTGATGGCTTTCATCAGGCACCCGCAAAGAAAAGCCGTGACGGTTGCGTTATGCGTTCTGGCCTGGGCTACTATCTGCTTGGTACTTACATGGGCGCGGATCAATTTCAGCCGGTTTTGGGAATATCTGAATCCTCTGAGTTGTAAAGCCTTGGGATTCTTATTCAATTTTAGCTTATGTCCCGTGCTGAATCGTGTAAAGCTGTCGTCCCTCATCTGTCGTTTGGATGCATCGAATTTGATATGGCTCCTGATTTCATCTTCGCCGAGCCCCATTTTGATCCCAAGATAATTGATCACCAGGGCTTCGAAGAACTTGATAGCGCCGGCGCCATCGGATAGAACGTGAAAAACCTCAATGTTGATGATCGTTCTATAGTACGTCACCTCAAACAGCAGCATCCGCTTATTGTTCCTGTAAAGTTGCCCGCAAACCGGTTTGTATTCCTCTTTGACTTCCGGCCGCATTTCAGTTTCTTCAAGATAGTACCAAAAGAAACCTCTTTTCATAACATATCTATAAGCCTCGAAATCGGCAATCGTTCGGTCCAGCGCTTTTTGCAGCAAATATTTGTCTACCGGTTCCTTCAATTCACAGGAAAACCGGAAGACCTGGGTTTCGGCCTTATGTGTGGCGGCAGAAAACAGGATCGCCGCATTGTCAAGCTTATTCCAACTTTTGTTCAATATCCCTCCTGCCGGTTTATCCAAGAAAATTATTAATAAGCTCCATGCTTCTTTTGACATGCACAAAGGTAATCGGCAACGAAAAGAATCCGTGAAGTCCATTCTTCATTCTGTATACCTGCACTTTATTGCCGTGTTCTTTCAATTTCAGCCCATATGCTTCGCCTTCATCCCGAAGAGGATCATACTCAGCAGTGATGATCAGCGTTTCCGGCTGGTTACTAAGATCTTCTGCCAGAAGCGGTGCAAAATAGGGGCTGTAGAAGTCCCGTGGATCTTTGATATACAATTCAATATAATCGCATATGCGTTTGGAAGTCAACAGATAATCCCGGCCGTTTTCTCGGATGGACTCGAAAGGCGAATTCTCGCTATGATCATTATAAGTGGATGGGTAAAGAAGGATCTGTTTTTCAATGTGGAACATTCCCCGATCTCTGGCCAACAGACTCACCGCTGCCGCTATATTGCCGCCGGCGCTATCTCCCATGAGGATGATCCGCGCGTTCCCGGGATCCACAAGATTCTTATATAGGGTCAGTTCCTCCGCCGCCCGGTAGCAATCCTCGACAGCATAAGGGAAAGGAAACTCCGGGGCTAGACGATAATCAACGGAAAAGACCCTGCGGCTGGTCTTATTGGCCAGCATTGCGCAGACTCGAGTGTAGCTGTTGATATTGCCGATGACCCATCCTCCGCCATGGAAAAAAAGGATGATGTCGCTATTTTTCGGTTTTTTAGGCTCGAATATCCTTATCGGAATATTATAATCCTCAGATTTGATCTGATAATCCCATACTTCGTACAAGGGCTTTGTTACGATCGGCGGATTGACTATATTGCTCAGGGCGCGATTGGCCTGGAAATTGGTCAGGATATCCGGTTCAGCATATGATAATGCCTTCAGGGCAGCCATCATAAATTTATTAATGCCCATATCGTTTTTTCCATTCTATAGTTTGATAACTTTGTCTGCAAGCTTCACGGCATCGCTAGAATTATGCGTCACTATGATGACGGTTTTGCCCAAGGTATAGCGCTTCCAGCTTTCTTCAACGATCCTGCTCTTTAACGCTTCGTCCAATCCCTTCAGAGGTTCATCCATCAAAAGAAGTCCGGCAGGATATGCAAGCGCTCTGGCCATGGCCACCCGGTGACGCATGCCGCCGGATAACTGATCAGGAAGCTTGGATAAGTCCTGTGATAACTCCATGCGCCCCAGCACCTCCCGGATGGTGCTGTCGATGGACGCTTCGCTGATTTTCCCTTTCAAAACCAGCGCAAGATTATCATAGATATTCAGCCACGGCAGCAGCCGGTCCTCCTGAAAAAGATAGCTGATGCGAACGGCTCCCTTATCCGTGGCCGGAAGCCCCGTCAACACTCCTCCATCGGCTTTGATCAGTCCGGAAATAATTCGGAGCAGCGTGGTTTTCCCGGCGCCGGACGGGCCCATGATAGCCGTCGCTTTACCGCCCTGTATGGTAAGATTGTAGTTATTGAATATCACTTTGCTGTCATAGCTTTTAGTTAAATTTTTGATAACAATATCCGAAGCCGATCCCCTGTCCTTGCAAAGGCCCTCTTCTGGCTCTTGAAGGAGATGCTCTGATTTCTGCGGGTTTCTATTCAACACACGAGTTCCGGGGTATTCCTTGACTTCTATCCTCTTGATAGAATATCGTATGATCCGTTCAAATGTGTAGGCCAGTGCAACGATGGAAATGATCCAGGCAAAAAGCTCTCCCGTTTCAAAATAAATTTTGGAATTCAAAAGATTATACCCCATGGAAAACTGGGGCACTGACAACACTTCCGCAGCAACCACCGATTTCCAACTCAACCCTGCGATCAAGTTCAGTGAAGCTTTGATCTCAGGGGTTATCGAAGGCAAATACAACCATCGGAATTTATCCCTGCCCTTCACCGCAAAAACATGGGCCATCTCCAGGTATTCCACATCCATATTGTCAAGGCCGGAAAGAACATTGATATAGACTACCGGGTAGCACATCAGAAAGCAGACAAAAACCGGGACATTATTGGAGGTCAGAAGCAATAGTGCGTAGATGATAACGGCCATGACCGGAGTTGCTTTTAAAAAATTAACAGGGAGGCTCAAAAGCGCTCTGACTGCAGCGCTCTTATAAGCAAGCCCCGCGCTCAGAACTCCTGAAGCAAAAGACAATATAATGCCCAACAGGCAGCGATAAATCGTGGCCGCAACATCCATGTAGAAAGCGCCTGTAGCTAAAAGCTTGACCAGGCTCTTCAGCGCCTCCACCGGAGATGGCAATATCAAGGGCATTCCTGTGATCATCGCTGCAAGCTGCCAAAGCAGTAGCCAGAAGAATATCACGGCGATTCCCTTTATCGTTTCATTGCTATCTTTTTTCCGAATATTATGCCCCATAACCCTCACCGGCAAGGGACGGCCCATGGCCGTCCCGCAAATAGAATTCTATCCCCTTAACTTAAGCGCCTTTAATAGTACAGGCCGTCATCCGGAAGAGCGCCGCCCACAGCTGCAGGATTCATTTCAAATAACACTTGATAGAACGCTTTCAGCATGTCCTTGCTAACGGCGGTATCTTCTTCATAGAGCACGATATTGCAGTTCGGTATGGCTTTCTCTGCAACAGCAGGATCCGCAATAAATCCCCATTCGGCGATTAGCTGGGCCGCTTCAGCAGGACTTTCATTTACGAAATCAACAGATTCTCTATAATCCTTTAGGAATATTTCAAGATCTGAAGCCCTCTCTTCTACAAAATTCTTCTGAGCGACTAACACGCCCATTGGAAGATCCTGTCCCGTCACTTCCGTCCAAAGCTCATTGCAGTCAAGAGCCACTGCAACGGAAGGGTTTTTTGAGGTAACCACCGTCACGAAGGGCTCGGGCAGCAACGCTACTGAGCCTTCCGCCGCCATTAGCGACGTTGCGACATCCGTATGGCTGGCCAGCCATTGAACGTCAACATTTTCCACGGCTTCGGTTCCGCCTTCATCCAGCAATTTCTGCAAAATATATTCCGGCGAGCCCCCTTTGCCGCTGGCATATATGGTTTTGCCTTCAAGGTCATCGATACTCTTTACCGTTTGTGATCCATTCTCGACAACATAAAGCACTCCCAGGGTTTCGACGCTGACCGACACGATTTTCCCGCCTGTTTTATTGTAAAGCACCGCGGCGATATTTGATGGGACGCAAGCCATGTCGACTTCCCCGGTGATGACCTTGCCGCTTATTTCATCCGGCGCCTGATAGGTTGTTATGGCGTATTTTTCAGTCTGGTCCATCAGTTTTACCATGCCCATGCCGGTGGGACCGTTCAATGCTGCTATCACTATGGGCTCAGAGATCGCCGGTTCTTCTTCAGGAGCCGGCGCGCATGCGCCGAATACCGCAAGTACTAAGACAGCTATCAACGCTATTGAAAAAATCTTCTCCGCTTTCCAGTTCTTCTTCATTTTGACCCTCTTCCCTTCTTGTTAATCGTCTTTATCATCTTCTTTGTGATAATGGTTGTTGACTATCTCTTCAATGAATGGCAGCCCAATGCTATACCTTCGAATAAATAGTCTTTGTGTTGATCCCGGGCAGCGCGCCCAGTTTGCCCGAAAGGGCGCTGATGGTGTCTGCCGGTGCGTCAATTGCAACGCTGATGATCGATACGCCACGCTTGTTGTAGGGTATCCCCATCCGGCCAATGATGAATTCTCCATATTGGGACAGGAGCCCGTTCATCGCATCTACATTGCCAGGGCTCTCAACAATAATGCCGATCAGCGCCAGCCTGTTTTCTTTGCTTTCCATGCTACCCTCTTTTCAACAATAAAAAAACCTTCACTGAAGGCGCCCTGTTTGATCGATATGCGGTGCCTTTCCCCTTAGTTGCGTCTTCGGGCGTCAGTGCATTTAAAGATTATCATATATATATCCGAATTTCAATTTTTTTACACATATTTTAGGTCTATCTTCCATATTTTATAATAGGGAAAGCTCTTGAATCCGTTCTAGTATTGTCATAGAATCGAATCAGTGGATTGTATCAGCTCATGTGACCGATATAAGGAGGTTCTCTGATGAAGTTTTACATCGCCGACGCTTTCACCGACCAAATATTCGGCGGCAATCCCGCAGGCGTCGTGATCCTGAACGATGACCGGGATTTTCCCGATGATCTAACCTGTATTCAAACCGCTGCAGAACTGCGTTATTCGGAAACGGTCTTTATTAAAAAGATTCAGACTCAAGAAGGATCTCGGGGCTATTTCCACTTGCGTTATTTCACGCCGGAGAAAGAAGTGGAGCTTTGCGGCCACGCCACCATAGCCGCATTCAGCGTTATGAGCCGCTTTGGGATCATCGATAATGAAGGAGACTTCAGGATTTTGACACTGAGCGGGGATCTGACCGTCAATGTGAAGAATGGTTTTGTCATCATGGAAATGGGTGCGCCGGAGTATCTGGGGACCATGACGGATGAATCCGAAATCAAAGAACTGTATCGAATCATGGGCCTTTCTTATGAAGACGTGTTCGCTGCCGTAGACTGCTGCCGGTATGCAAGGCTGCTGCCTTCGATCATATCCACCGGTCTTCCGGATATTATCATGCCTGTGGCTTCGCTGGCAGAACTCGATAATATCGCGCCTGATTTCTCCGCCCTGTCCGAATTATCAAAAAGGTATGGCGTGATTGGCGTTCATGCTTTCACCTTGGAGCGTCGGAGTGATGACGAAGGGGTGCGTGCCCATACCCGTAATTTCGCTCCCCTTGTCGGTATAAATGAAGAAGCCGCTACTGGAACCAGCAACGGCGCGCTGACTTATTACCTGAACCTTAACGGTTTGATCGAAGATAATAGTGAAAGCCTTTTTGTTCAAGGTGAAGCCATGGGCAGGCCTTCCAAGGTTTATAGCCACATCAGCAAGTCAAAAGTCGGCAAATTGTCTATAAAGATCGGCGGCACCGGCGTGGCCCTTGCCGCAGGCGAAATATTTATTTAAGACCTATAGCATTGGTATCTGTCATACAGGCTTGTGAGTCGAATGAGCTTCCTACTGATAGCCGTGGCTTGATAGGTAGGCGTTCAGGTTGTTATAAGCCCATGTAATGGTTTCGGCGTAGGATGTTTCATATCCTCCCGCATTTTCGGCTGCGATGCCCATCTTGTATGCGGACAGCGCCCTTGTGCGATCGCCGCTGTACCCCGACATCAGCTGGCCGAAATACTTCGCTCCGAAGTCGATATTTTTCTTCGGATTTTTCAGATCTGCCACGCTGAGTCCATACGCCTTCCCTGTTGCCGGCATGATCTGCATCATGCCCACAGCGCCGGAAGGTGAAACGACTTCCGGGCGATATCCGGATTCACATTGAGAAATCGCCATCAGCCACTCGACATCAACTTTATATCGTTCTGCTGCATTCCTGAAATAAAAGGCATATTCCTGTGAGATGGTTTCCTTCAGTTCCTGATTCCTGCTTCTGATATAAGCGGCGAGCCCCTGGTTGTATTTCGATTCCTTTTCGCTCCAGAAAGATTGCGCCTCTAACCCTTCATCGGTGCTTATGCAGATCCCGTAGTTGAGGTCGTGGTAGATATCCCAGGAAAAAACCGGATCCGTTGAAAATGCTTTGAGTGGCAAATAGAACACATCATCATCGCCCTGAAGTACCGGGAGCCCCTCAAGATCCATTTCATAGGCGCCTGCCGGATCAAAATTGTAAATGCATCCATTGGTAACGCTTTCGACCCTCTTCGGTTCATCATTGACAAACACGCTCAAATCATGACGGATCGTGACGGGGATCGTCTCATCGCCTCTTTTGATCTTTAGTTCCTGAAGTTGTTTTGCTTCCGGTTCGATTGCCGTCAGGAGCAGCTTCTCATTGTCTTCGCTGCAAAGGTAGCCAAATCCGCAGATATTGCCTACAGCAACAGTAATCGGGATGTAAACAGAATCCTGATATAAGAAGAATGGATCCGTTAAATGATAATTGGATATTTTAGTGCCGTTGATATTGATATTCCTTATATAGAATCGTGTGCTCCCCTCATCGGCGCGGACTCTTTGCGACTCATGGGGCTCCACTGAAATCACTGTATACATAAGCGCTGCTGATATTGAAATCAGCACGATCATCAGTTTAATTATTATCTTTCCTGCTTTGATTATTCCTTCTTTTCTCATACCGCCTCTCCCTCATCCTATCACTTCAAAAGCCCGGCCTTTGAAGGTCATTATATTATACTTGAACGAAACCAAAAAGTATAGGACTATTGCCTTTCATTGTGCCTCGTCGGATGGTATAATATGTTTTATGAGCACATTAAACGGATCTGTCAAAATATGGGGGCGCGATATCCCAAAGGATTTCCTCGCCTTTCTCATCATAAGCGTTCTTCTGGGAGTGGTGGAAGCGGTGGACTCCACTTCCCTCTCAAACAGGCTTTACGAGGACCTTGACTTTACGGTAATGCAGCGTTCCATGCTGGAAGCGCCCCGAGAACTTCCGGGTTTTCTGGCTGTGGTCATCATCGGAATGCTCAACAGCTTCGGCGACATACGCATTGCCGCTTTTGCCAACATGATCGGAGGAATCGGGCTTATTTTTTTTGGCATGGTGCCCAATGATTTTTCTCTGGTACTGATCACCTTGGTCATCTACAGCACCGGCCAGCATATCTATCTGCCCCTTTCTAACACCATTGCCATGACCTTTGCAAAGGGAGACCATTTCGGACGCAGGCTGGGTCAGGTGCAGAGCTTGGGCAGCATCTCCATCATTATAACCTCGGCGCTGCTTTTTGCGCTTTATAAGCTCTTTCATGTGTCCTATCAGGCCGTTTTTTTTATCGCAGGCATAGCTATGCTCCTGGCAGGGGTCCTCTTTCTGGCTATGGACAAAAGCGGAAATCGCGGCAGAGTCGTTGCCAAGGAACGTTTTGTTTTCAGGAAAGAGTTCAAGCTTTTTTATATCCTTTCTGTTATTAACGGCGCCCGGAAGCAAATTACCATCACCTTTGTGCCATGGCTTCTTATCGATACCTTCAGCCAGCCGGTGACGACAATCACCGCGCTATTCTTTGTGGTTTGCTGCATCAGCATTTTCTTCAAGCCCTGGTTCGGAAATCTTATCGATAAAAAAGGCGAGCGTTATGCTCTCCGGCTGGAAGCGCTGATCATGTTCGCAGCCTGTCTGGGTTTTGCCTTTGCTAAGATGCTTTTTTCACCTGGAATCGCGCTGGCAGTTGTCTGCGTCTGCTATGTCATCGATAAGCTGATGTGGTCTGCTTCCATGGCCAGAGCCACTTATGTGAGAAAACTATCCAAGGATCCTGCTGACGTGGCCCGCACTCTGGCCACGGGTCAAAGCATGGATCATGTGGTCTCCATGCTGATCCCTCTGTTAGCAGGCTATGCCTGGTACTCCAACGGTTCCAACGGATACATCTATGTTTTTCTGGGAGCTCTTGTCGTCTCCTGGATAAATTTTGTGGCTGCAGGCAAGATCCCATTGAGCTTTGAGGACACCGCCGATGAAATGAAAAGCGTATAAAAAACGGCTCCTGTCAAAGGGGAAATCCCCTCCGTCGGAGCCGTTTTATTTTGTACAATTATTTTAGCCGTTTATTTTGATTACTTGTTGTAGTCGAAGAAACCTACGCCGGTCTTGCGGCCAAGCTTGTTGCCTCTGACCATCTTTCTGAGCAATGGATGAGATCTGTACTTCGGATCGCCATATTCCTTGTGAAGAGTGTCCATAATGGCAAGGCATACATCCAGACCAACCAGATCTCCAAGGGAAAGAGGACCCATTGGATGATTTGCACCAAGCATCATTGCCTTGTCGATATCCTCTGCAGTTGCTACGCCGTCTGCCAGAACTCCAACAGCTTCATTGATCATCGGGATCAATATTCTGTTTACGACAAACCCAGGGGCTTCGTCCACATCCACCGGTGTTTTGTCCAGATGTCTTACGAGATCGAGAATTTTCTGGCGCGTTTCCTCGGAAGTGGAAAGTCCGCGAACGATTTCTACCAGCTTCATTGCTGGAACTGGATTAAAGAAGTGCAGGCCCATGACTTTGTCAGGGCGGCTGGTTGCAGCTGCAATATCTGTAATCGAAAGAGCGGAAGTGTTTGTCGCTATGATGGTTTCAGGTTTGCATAACTGGTCAAGTTCAATGAACAGTTCCTTCTTGGATTCTAATTCCTCAGTAGCCGCCTCTATAATAAGGTCTGCGTCCTTTACGATTGCAATGTCTGTGGAACCCTGAATGCGAGCCATGATTTCCGCTTTTTCAGCCTCTGTCATCTTCTCTTTCGCTACCAATTTCGCGAGATTCTTTTCAACAGTAGCGATTCCACCATCAACAGAACTTTGTCTTCTTGCTCTGAGGCATACTTCGTAGCCATGCTGAGCCAACACCTGAATGATTCCGGCTCCCATGGTTCCAGTGCCTAATACACCGATCTTTTTCATATTTATTGCTCCTCCTTAAATTTATGATTTAAACTTGATACTTGTATCCCGCTAAACCCACAGAAGTATTATAATAGAAACAGGTTTCAATGTGAAGCATTTTTATATCCGACACAATCAAAATAATAAACTTCTCATTTCTTCCTTATAAGCTTCTACGCCCGGCTGATCGAAAGGATCGACTCCCATCATGTATGCCGTGATGGCGCAGGTGGTTTCAAAGAAATAGATCAATTCGCCAAAGATCTCCGGATCCAATCTCGGGATGTCGATCCTCACCATCGGTGTTCCGGCCTTCTCATGGGCTTTCATGACCCCGGACACCGCCGCTTGGTTAATATCATTCATACCTCTTCCGGCCAGCCGGGTATTGGAGTTCTCCGGTATCTTCACATCTTCATCGGGAGCCAAAACATTCAGAACGGTTTCAAAAAATATTTTACTGCCTTCCTGTAAAAATTGTCCCATGCTGTGAAGATCTGCGGTGAAGCTCAGTGAGGCCGGAAACAGCCCCTTGCCTTCTTTACCCTCGCTTTCCCCATAAAGCTGTTTGAGCCATTCGGCAAAATAAGAAAGCCGGGGCTCATAAAATTCAATGACCTCGATCATTTTGCCGGCCTTCTGCATCGCGTATCTGGTTACCCCATAGTCCACAAGGCTATGATCCCAGCCAGGGTCGCCTGCGCAGTTGAATGCCCCCCTCAGCAAGGCTTTGATGTCGATCCCCGCCACCGCCATGGGGAAAAGTCCCACGGGAGACAAAACGGAATACCTTCCGCCAATATCATCGGGTATGGTAAAATTCCGATATCCTTCCCGGTTGCATTCCTCGCGCAGAACCCCCTTGGATCGATCTGTCACAGCGAATATGCGCCGGGCGGCTTCCTCCGGCCCGTATTTTCTGACCAGGGCTTCCTTGAAGACCGAAAAAGCGATGCCGGGCTCCAGGGTGGTGCCGGATTTGGATATCACACACAGGCAGGTCTCTTTTCTTGACATATCCTCCAAAAGAGCGGCATGATATGTGCCGCTGAGGTTGCACCCGGCAAAACGTATTTCCGGGCATCCTATAGATACCCCCAAGGCTTCGATAGCGGCTCGTGCTCCAAGATAGGATCCCCCTATGCCGATCACGATAAAAAGCTGGCACCTTTCCTGTATTTCTCCGGCAACCTCGATCACCCGGCTGATTTCATCCATGAATGGCGAACCCTCCGTTGCAACTTCCAGAGGCAGTTTGACCCATCCAGTGTATTCATCTTTCCCCGACCAAAGCTTTTCCAGAGCGTTTTCTGCTCCTGTCCGCAAGTCCTTGAGGTTTTCCGGGCCTAGATTTGCTTTTGAAATATCAATTTTACTCTTCATGCCGATGCCCTCCAAAGTCCGTATTGAATGCTGCTTCCCTATTAATGGCCGTTAGGCGTATAATTTGGCACGATCGAATGAAGCCATTTCTTCACATCTTGATCCGGCATCTTTTCGACTTCCGCCAGTTTGCGTTCCAAAGCCCCCTCTTCAGAAAGCAGCGCTTTTAGCTCTTCATTCGCTTCAAGGGGATGCCCCACATAGATCTTGTCGTGGCCGGTTTTTTCGATGCCTTCTTCTGCCAGCAGCAGTTCTTCGTAAAGCTTCTCGCCCGGGCGCAAGCCTGTGATAGCGATGTCGATGTCAATATTGGGAATGTACCCGGATAGCCTTATGACATTCTCGGCAAGGTCCATGATTTTGACCGGTTCTCCCATATCAAGGACAAATATTTCTCCGCCCATGGCCATGGCTCCGGTCTGGATCACAAGCTGGACCGCTTCAGGGATCGTCATAAAGTATCGTGTGATATCCGGGTGCGTTACCGTCACCGGTCCGCCGCTTTCGATCTGCTTTCTGAAAATCGGTATGACCGAACCATTGGAGCCCAGCACGTTTCCGAACCTGACAGCTGAATAGCGGGTCTTCGAAGTTTTTCTGCTCTTTTCCTGAAGGATCAGCTCCGCTGCCCGTTTGGTGCAGCCCATGACATTAGTCGGATTCACCGCCTTGTCTGTAGAAATCATGACAAACTTCGTGACGGCATATTCTTCAGATAAATCGATCATGATCCGGGTGCCCAGAATATTATTGACGACCGCTTCCTTCGGATTCATTTCCATCAGGGGAACATGCTTATGAGCTGCCGCATGGAAAACCACATGGGGCTTGTATTTCTCGAATATCTCGCGCATTCTTTCCTTGCTTCTTACAGAACCGATCACTGCCTCGAATTCCAGCATAGGATAGGAGTGTTTGATTTCATTGGCCAGTTCAAATACTGTATTCTCATAAATATCGAGAGCAATGAGTTTTCGCGGCTTGAAGCGGGCGATCTGTCTGCACAGCTCACTTCCGATGGAACCGCCTCCGCCTGTCACCAGGACGATCTGGCCTTCCAGATATCCGGAGATCTCTCTTAAATTGACCTTGACCGGCTCCCTGCCCAGGAGGTCTTCGATATCTACGTCCCTCAGCTTGCTGATGCTTACGGTATCGTTGATGAGATCGATCAACGTCGGCAATATTTTGATTTTACATCTTGTCTTATTGCATTCGTTCACGATGTTCTGAATAGTTTTCCTGCTGGCACTGGGGATGGCGATGATGATTTCATCTATTGCATATTTTCTGCTGTAGGCTCTGAGATGCGCAATATCCCCCGCTACTTTGACACCGTTTATCCGTTTACCCTGTTTCGAAGCGTCATCGTCCAGCATGACGGCAGCTCTTTTGCCATATTCGGGATGCTGCTTTATTTCACGGACGATAGCGGCGCCGGCCTCCCCGGCTCCTACGATCATGACTCTGGTGAGGTCCGGATTGAGGAGATGGCTTTTGCTATTTATCAACGGCACGCCCCTGAAGGCCCCGGGATTTCTGAGCATGCGCAGCAGTCTGTAAGCCATTCTGGAAGCAGAGACCAGGACAATGATCATCAATCCTGAGATGATATATATGCTGCGAGGCATCATTTGCTGGCTGAATGCCATATATGCCAACGTCAGAAGCTCTCCGAAAATGGAAGCCATGACGATTTTCGTGAGTTCGTCGGCGCCTGCATATCTCCACATGCTGGTATAAATGCCCAAAATTGCGAAAGCAATAATGAAAGCCCCGGTGATGGGAGCGATATTCTCTGCATACACTGCAAACCATGCTTCAAATTGTGTGCTGTTCACGTCGAACTCAAAGCGAAGGAGATAGGCTCCGATGAATGATATATTTATTATTAGAATGTCCAGTACCAGAAGAGCTGCTATCCGCCCGGCTTTAACCATGATTTTTGTGATCCTTCCAAACAACTGCGTTATTTTTGTTCTGTCAATTCAGCTTGTCATCCGGATCCGACGGCGCCATCCTCGACAGCATGCTTTCACTAAGGACGATTTGAGGGGATGATACCCTGTCGGGTCCATCCGTTTCATATTTGACTTTTTCCTGCTTCATGAAAGCCTTGATCGTATCCACATGGATGCTCATACCCAAATTCAATTTGGAAGTTCCGCTGTGCATCCCATAAATCACGCCCCGCTGGTCAAAGAGCGGTCCTCCGTTTTGACCCTTGAAGCCCGGGGTCGACATCTCCACCCCCACGATCCCTTCCGGACTTCCAACTAGGCGGGTGACCATCCCCTCGCCCGGGAACCTCGGCATGGTCCTTTGACCTTCATTCGTCCATACGATGTTGTCGGTATCGATATCGTACTTGAAATTATTGAACTCGGGAAAGGGGAATCCCAGCCGACAAAGATATTTGCCCGGCTTCACCACAGCCCCATCCCCCGCAAACAAAGCATGGCTTTTATATCCGAGTTTTGAGAAGCCTTCAAAATGTATCAGGGCCAGGTCTATCTTAGGGTGGATCTTGCACTGCACGCCTTTCACGACGTCCACACAGTCCACGAAATTTATTTTTAGCTGCGCAATGGAATCCCGGTCATATTTGAAAAAGTCCTCCAGTTGACGAATGCCTTCTTCGAAATCGGTTCCCTTTGGAACTTGATTTTTCCTGGCGATGAAATCGGCATATTTCTTGTCGATGCTCCCTGCGTCGATGATCATTTTCGCGACCTTGCCTGACGTCACCGCCCAGCCTTCATCGTTTACAAAAAAAATTGCGGCAGCGCCCGGACTGACCTCGGAAGAGCCGTACCTTCTCATGATGGTAAATATAGGGCGTGTAAACCCGCCGACTTTTTCAATAGCATTCACAAACATCCCGATACCCCATGCCGCAGAAGCAGCTTCCCACTTGCACCAACTCACTTTTCGATTGTGATTATATCATAAAAGAGCGTTGAAAAACAATCCTTCCCCTGTTTAATAACTCGTTTCCAGGGCATATACAATTTACAGAAGGGTTTTGATACAATAATATTCATATGAGAGGGAATGGCCCCTTGCGAAAGCAATGTCACTCCCTTTTTATTTTAGCTGAAAACCTGCCTTTCCTTGATTTTTCGAGTCCGGTAAGGTATACTTGTATCCATTAATTATGGCCCGAAGGCATTTTGGGGAGGACAATTAAAATGACAGATAGGAAGCATTCATTTGAAACGATATGCGTACAGGGAGGCTATAAAGCCCAAAGCGGCCAGCCTCAGGTGCTGCCGATCATACAAAACACGACGTACCGTTATTATAACGCCAAAGACGTGGCGGAGCTATTTGATTTGGAAAGCCCGAATTTCATGTATACAAGGCTCGGCAATCCGACATTGAGCGCACTGGAGAACCATATGGCGGAGCTTGAAGGCGGTACCGCCGCTCTTTCGGCATCCTCCGGCCAGGCGGCAACGTTGATGACTATATTGAATATATGCCAGGCCGGGGATCATATCATTTCCTCCGCCAGCATCTATGGCGGTACTTACAACCTTTTTTCTGTAACGCTGAAGAAAATGGGTATCGACGTTTCCTTCGTCGATGTACATGCCCCTTTGGAAGAAATCGTGTCCGCGACGCGGCCGTCAACGAAAGCATTATTCGCTGAAACTCTGGCGAACCCGGCTTTGCATGTGCTGGATTTTGCAAAATTCAAGGCAGCAGCTATTGAAATCGGCGTTCCACTAGTGATCGACAACACCCTTGCCACTCCGGCCCTGACCCGTCCCATCGAGTTCGGCGCCGACATTGTCATCCATTCAACAACGAAATATTCTGACGGACATGCTTCCTGTCTTGGTGGGATGGTGGTCGAAGCCGGCGTCTTTGATTGGGCTTCCTCAGAAAAGTATCCCGGCCTTACAAAGCCTGATGACAGCTACCACGGTCTTTGCTTTTATGAAAAATTCGGGCCGGGGGCATTTTGCACGAAAATGCGAGCGACCCTGCTGCGCGATTTCGGCTGCACCATGGCTCCTATGAACGCATACCTAACCCATCAGGGTCTGCAGACACTGCATCTGAGGATGGAGCGGCACAGCCGGAATGCACAGAGTCTGGCGGAATTCCTTGAAAAGCACCCGATGGTGGATTGGGTCGTTTATCCCGGTCTTAAAAGCGACATCTCCAACGATCTTGCTAAAAAGTACATGCCAAATGGAGCCGGAGGCGTTTTGAGCTTTGGAGTCAAGGGCGGCAAGCCGGCAGGGGAAAAATTGCTTGAAAACCTCGAATTGACCAGCATTGTAGTGCACGTGGGGGATATCCGCACCTCTGCCCTGCATCCGGCCAGCACCACTCACAGGCAACTTACAGAAGCACAGCAAATCGCCGGCGGGATCCGTCCTGAGCTGATCAGGGTTTCCGTGGGCATAGAAAATATTGAAGACATTATTGCGGATTTTGAGCAGGCTTTGGACCGGATCCGCTAGATCATAAGAGATGGAGAAATAAAAAATGCCGATTATTATACCAAACGGACTTCCGGCAGCGGAGATCCTGGAGCAGGAAAATATATTCTTTATGCAGGAAGGGCGGGCAGCGACTCAGGATATCAGGCCCCTCAAAATATTGATCATCAACCTCATGCCCACCAAAATAGCGACTGAAACTCAATTGGCCAGAGTGTTGGCTAATTCGCCCCTTCAGGTGGAATTAACGCTTCTGGGGATGGATTCTCACTATTCACAAAACGTTTCCCAAGACCATCTTCTAACCTTTTATAAGGTGTTCGATGATATCCAGTACCAGCGTTTTGACGGAATGATCCTCACCGGGGCGCCGGTGGAGACCCTCCCGTATGAGCAGGTCGATTACTGGCATGAGCTTTGTGAAATATTCGAATATGCGAAAACCAACGTTTACAGCACGATGTTCATTTGCTGGGGCGCTCAAGCCGCTCTATACTACTATTATGATATCCCTAAATATCCGGTGGATAAAAAAGTCTTCGGCGTGTTCGAGCACAAGGTCGTGAGGCCTCACAACCCTCTGGTGAGAGGTTTTGATGAGATCTTCTACGCGCCTCATTCCCGGCATACCTATATCAAAAAAACTGACGTCCTGGCACGTCCGGAGCTTCGCATACTGGCTGAATCCGAAGAAGCCGGTCTTCACATGCTTTCCATCGACAATGGCCGGCAGATATTTGTACTAGGGCATCAGGAATATGACAAGGATACTCTGGCCAACGAATATTTCAGAGATAAGAATAAAGGCCTTCCTATCGATGTACCAAAGAATTATTTCAGGAATGACGATCCACAGGATGAAATTCTTTTCAGGTGGAGAGCTCATGCAAGCCTATTGTTCAGCAACTGGTTGAATTACTATGTTTACCAGGCCACTCCGTATGATCTTAAGGATCTTCAGAGAGAACTTTAAAGGAGATGCCATTTATGCTTCGCAAAAATAAAGATGGGAGACCCCGGAAAACCGTGATCAAAATCGGTGGTCTGGGGTGCTCTCTTCCTATTGTCATTCTATTGGTTATTGTCTTGGCCATATCCGGGAGCCTGATAAACTCTTCTGTCCGGGAAGCGCTGGGTATCGGTGAATGGCCTACTTCCTTCAGCGACCTCCTTCCCGATGAGATCATGGGCTACAACGATATGGAGATCACACAAGCGATTTTGGGAGAGGTTCGGGATAGAGATCAGCTGATCGTCATGGAGCAGGATATTGAGGTGCAGACAGAAATCAGCCAGGCCCTTGCCAATATTCCACTGTTTGAAAAAACCAAAACCATCTATTCCTATGGCACCGGCGCTTATGGCATCGATCTGTCTGCACTAACCGAAGGCGCCATCACCTATGACCATGACCGTAAAGAGGTGATCGTCCAGATCCCTCATGCTGCGCTAGCCTATGTGGATCCTGATTTCACCAAGACAAAATTTGGCGATACGGAAAAAGCCTTGTTAGCCTTCGGCGAGCTTAAAATGACTCAAGAACAGGAAAATGTGGTCAACAAGGAGATCGAGGATACCATGCGGCTCAAGCTCAACACAGGAAACCGGCTGGCGGTAGCGGATCTGAAAGCAGTCCAGCGGGTCAAAGCTCTGCTTGGTCCCATCGTTGAGGGTATAGATGAAGATTATCAGTTGAAGGTCGTACAAGACTAGCAGAAGGAGTTATCTGAGTTGAAATCTTTTGATGCGGTCATCATCGGGGCGGGTGCCGTTGGAAACGCCATTGCCCGCGAGTTGTCCAAATACGAGATGTCTGTCTGTGTGATCGAGAAAGAAGCCGATACAGCATTCGGCATCAGCGGAAGAAACAGCGGCGTTCTGCATTCGGGATTCAATAATAAACCGGGCACGCTGATGGCTGAACTTTGTGTCCAAGGCTCCCGGGGGTTTGCCGGAGAAGCAGCCGGACTTGGGATCAAGCTGGACAGGACCGGAAAATTGGTGACGGCTCTATATGACGAAGATGTCCAAGCCCTGTACTTGCTGAAGGAACAAGGTGAAGCCAACCATGTAGATGGTCTGGAAATCATCAGCAGTGCCGAAATCAGAAAAATCAATGAAAATATTAGCGGAGTGGCTGCGTTGCTTTCCAACGCCACCGGAATTTTTGATCCTTTCCTGTACACGATAGCCCTTGCAGAGGAAGCCATATTGAATGGCGCGGAATATCGTTTTTTTAATGAAGTTACGGGCATTGCTCCGTGCCGGCCGTCAACGGGTGCTCCAATGGCAACCGATGGCCGACGCTACCAAATTACTTGCGTTCATCGGCGAAGTCAATGCGAGGAGCGCATTGAGGCCGATTGGGTCATCAACAGCACAGGACTGCATTCCGATCATGTATGTAAAATGCTGGGGATCAAAGACTTCATCATCCATCCATGCCGTGGAGAATATCATATATTGGATAAGAAAATCGGAAGTAAACTCCGAATCCCCGTTTATCCCGTGCCAAATGAAAAATCCGGTGGTCTGGGCGTCCATCTTACCCCAACTGTTCATGGTAATCTGATGATCGGGCCAAGTGCTGAGTATGTCAGCATGCGCGAAGATTTCAGTACGACGGAATCCATCATGAATGATCTTTTTGCCCAGGGGAGCGAACTGTTCCCCGGCATTGAAAAATCAGGCATTATCCGAAGCTTTGCCGGTATAAGGCCCAAGCTTGCAGCAGAAAGCGAAGGCGGCTACCACGATTTCATCATCAGAGAAAGCGAAAGAAACAAGGGCTTTGTGATCCTGGCCGGCATTGAATCTCCGGGTCTCACGGCTTCCATCCCTGTTGCAAAGAAAGTGGCGGAAATCATTTTCTGCAGGAATCAGGCAAAGCATAAAAAACTCTTCCGTCGACGGATAGATGCGATCCAGACTGAGCAGGACTACGGTCCTTCAGGTAGCCAGCGGTTGGTCTGTCTATGTGAATCCAAATCTGAAATCGAAATACTAAAAGCATATGATCAAATAGCCATGATCGGCGCGATTCCAACCATGAAAGGGATCAAGAACAGAACGGGCGCAGGCATGGGAAATTGTCAGGGCAGTTTTTGCACGGTTAATATTATTGACCTGCTGGAGCGCAAAAGAGGCGTAGATCCCCTTGGATTTTTCCTGGACGGACCCGGAAGCAATCTATTTGCCGGGAGGACAAGATGAGCGAAAAGTTTTTTGAATTGAAAGATGGAAATGCATCAAAGGATTACAATATCGTTGAAGCAATAGAGGTTAAACCGATAAAAAAAGATGTGGTGATCATAGGCGGTGGGCCAGCCGGTCTGGCTGTGGCAGATAAACTTTTTGATCTGGGCATCAAAGATATCGTGCTGTTCGAAAAAGAAGAGTATCTGGGCGGGGTTCTTCCGCAATGCATTCATGATGGCTTCGGCCTTACAAAATTCGGCCGGAATATCACGGGGCCCGAATACGCCCAGCTATATATCAGCCGGATCCTTGAAAAGAATATAACAGCGATATGCTGTGCCACCGTCATGGATGTATACTCAAATAACCATAAGAAATACGTATCCGTTATTCTTCCGCAAGGCGAATGCCTATATGAGGCAAAAGCCGTAGTGCTTGCAACCGGCTGCAGAGAACGGGGCAGAGGCAGTCTGGGCATCCCGGGAGCCCGTCTGGCCGGAATTTATACTGCGGGGTCCGCTCAAGCCTTTATCAATCTGAAAAACCTGATGCCCGGAAAACGTGTGGTGATCCTAGGGTCCGGCGACATCGGTCTGATCATGGCCAGACGGCTCACCCTTGAAGGTTCCGAAGTTCTTTGTGTCGTGGAGAAGGAACCCATACCCGGCGGCTTGAGACGAAATGTCGTCCAATGTCTGGACGATTTCGATATACCCCTTCACACGAACTCCATCATAACCAATATATATGGCAACGGAAGAGTCGAAGGAATTGAAATGGCCGCTTCAGATGGAAGCGGCAGAAAAAATGTCAGTTGTGATACACTGATCCTATCGGCGGGGCTGATCCCTGAAAACGGCGTATTGAGCACAACGGAATCCGGTATTTACGTCTGCGGAAACGCCCTTTACGTTCACGGGCTGGTGGATGACGTCTCATCCAGCGGCGAAGAGGTGGCGCAAGCCGTGTCGGCTTTTATGGGCAAGAAGGATTCAGGACTTTCAGTCGCAAATATGACCGATGATCGAAAAAGCGGCAACAGATATGCAATAGCGAATATATCCGAAACAAGATCCCGGCGTCAGGCGGAATTAAGAGAAAAACGGTTGCGGGAGCTGGAGTGCGGCTATACCAGAACCATTACTTGCATATTGTGCCCCAATAGCTGCGAGATCGACGAGGAATTCAAGGGCGGCAAGTGTGAAAAAGGTGCCGGGTATGCCAAAGCGGAAATGGCGAACCCGACCAGAGTTCTGACCTCTTCTGTCAAAGTGGCAGGAAGGATATCCCAGTTGGTGAGCGTCAGGACGACAAAACCCATTTCAAAAGAGAAACTCAAAGAAGGCGCAAGAAGCTTGCGCGAACTGGAAGTCAACCCGCCGATCCATCAAGGCGATTTGATCTGCAAAGATTTCATCGAGGATGGCGTTGATTTGATTGCCACATCCGGGTTGCTTTGAATCATCTCCGGCTGGCAGAATCATTCTGAGCAACGGATTCATCGGGCTCAAAAGAAAATTTGTATGGCAGAACTAAGAGGTCTCTGACGTCGCAGAGGTCTTTCTGAATTGACCCACAGGCAGGGACGCCTTTGTCCTTTCGATCCAGCCAGGCCAGATACTCCTTTTCCCCGGCCGTATAAATTCGCTCGCATCCGGGTGCGACTTTTGATTTTCTCAGTTCCCTCAATATATTGCCGGCTTGCTCCTTGAAGGAATCCGCTCCCAGAAAAGCATCCGTATCGATGGCGATGAAAAAATGGCCTAAATGGATCGGTGATTTCTGCCCGCGCTCATCGATACCTGACAGCATCTTCAGGCAGCAGCCTGCCTGCAAAGCAGACGATAGGATCTCGACAACCGTTGAATATCCATATCCCTTATGCCCACCAAGGGTTTCGCCCATACCACCAAGGGGCAGCAGCGCCGCTTCTCCATTTGTCAAGTCCTTTAGGATCTGATTGCTGTCGGTGATGCTTTCCCCATCCTGTCTTATTACAACTCCCGCAGGAGTATCCATACCCCTTCGTGCATAATATTCGATCCTGCCCCTTTGTGTGATGCTTGTGGCGCAATCGATCATGAATGGGAATTCTTCATCCGTGGGCAGACCGAATGTCAGCGGATTCGTCCCCAGGATGTTTTCCACCCCGAAGGTCGGTGCCACAGATGGACGTGCATTGGTGCCCGTTATGCCGATCATGTTCTGTTTTGTCGCCATCCCGGCGTAATACCCGGCTATCCCATAATGAGTCGAATTCCTGGCTGCAACCATGCCCATTCCATACTGCTTAGCCTTGCTAATAGCCAATTCCATGGATTTGTAGGCCACCACCATGCCCATTCCATCATGCCCATCCACCACCGCCGTAGTGGCTGTCTCCTTGATGATCTCAAAATCCGTGACGGGTTTCTGCATGCCACAAAGTATCCGGTCGATGTAGATCGGCTTGAAGCGATTGACGCCGTGGCTGTCAATGCCTCTCCTGTCGCTTTCAGCCAGCACATCTGCGCATATCGCAGCTTCATCATCAGGTACGCCGGCTTTTATGAAGGCTTTGGTCATAAAGTCCGTGATTTGCTCCCATGGTATAAACACTGTATCAGGCATCGTGATCCGGCCTCCTTTCCGTAATACCAATTATGTTCAATCTGCCTTGCCGCCGGGCTTTTTTCGTTGAAAAGACGATGCTTTGCAAACGATCCTCCGCCCGAAGTATTGAATATATTCTCCGATATGCTGTATCAATAATCCTATTCTTTCAATTATCTGCGGCAACCTATCTGGAGGATGTAAGCTCATCGCTTTGGTTGTGTCCAGTTCAGTTTCTGCTATTAGTTTTTCAATATTAATTCCCGACGTAGCCGCCAATTTTGAAATATGCTTGATTTTTCGGGGTGCAATATTGCTCATATAGCATGAAATAATATCCGCGCATGCTGCATTTCTGCTCCATACCCGGAACCCCGCATCGATTGGACGTCCTGCCACCGGCCCATTGAAGTCCATTCCATAGAAACCATCGACAATGCATATATGGGGCCTTATTGCCAAGGTCAAATCATGAATAATATCTGAAATATGTGTGTGCAAAACCCATTTTTCGCTACGAGGAAGGGTCCCGAACAGGTTCTTGCATGCACCGGTGAATCCGGTGGTAGTGTGGGTTTTTAGGTTAGTCGCATCAATGATAAAGTCGCATTCCATCATCGTTTTTGAAAGCCAAAGCTGCCTTTGGAAATCATTAAAATATTTAAATTCTTTATTACGGGTCCTAACCAGTCTATCTCGTGATAGATCCAGCAGCCTTAATTTTTTTGTAAGGCTCGGGTCTATTTTCAATGAATTAAACAAATCCAGATTTTCGAACTTCAGAAATGCAAAACCATACCCAGTGCTGTCTGACTCTGCAAGATATATGATTTTTTCCGGAGCTATGCTTAATAAATACGTAATAAGTTCACCGATCATCGCAAGGTCGCTGACCACATGGCTATGTAACGCGGCATGCTGGCCAGCTGAAATGTTTGGCTTGATTACTATATAATTAGCTTTCATCAAGTCTTCAACCAAATCGAAACAGCTAAAAATATGATCCAGCATCTGCTTGTCATATCTCCGGCTATACTCAACCATCACCTGGGTATCCTTCATTATTAAACCTCTAAATCCCTCAAACTTCGTATGAGGTTTGCGACATCGTCTTTTTAGCCCTTATCTTATTGAATCCTCTTTTTATCATATACCCCGGTATATCACCAATTCTATCCAACTTCCATATTTCTTTCAGGTATTCTGCAAACAGGAAACATTTTATGATCCATATCTTGTTTTCAAGTTCGTTTCTATTAGCCTGGGAGTATGCCAGCCATTTGCTTTTCATGTTTAGAAATCCGGGTCTCTTCGAAACACATCTGAAGAATTCGATCTCATTTTTATCTTTGGCTGCTGATTCCAATTGTCTTATGACTGTTTCCGGGATATTGACATTGAATTCATCAATTAGAAATTTAAGGATGTTTTCCAATGCGTAGCTCAGTTTCTCTTTTTCCGCTTCCCTGATAAACAACTCCCAATCGATATCGCTCTCCCTGTTTTTTAGGATGACAACCGTATCGGCGATCCAGCGCACAGATGACATTTCATTCCACATCACCCCATGAACAGCATTGTGCAAGAGTTGGTAGACAGGAGCAAGGATTTTGATTTCACAACCCGATAAAGAAGCTGTTTCTGTAGCAAATCGATTCTTTGGTCCTTTGGCTTGCCTAAACCAATAGTCGCTTATTGCCCAGTGTACATCCATAGTATAACCGTCTCCATGTATCATATGAACCGCATGGAATGCTTTGATCAGTTTGTTGATGCTGGTCTCCTCTTCCAGCGTCCATCCCAGGTTTTTCAGTATATCAACAACAATGCTGATCTTTTTTTCCTCCACCAGGATATCAATATCGGTCATCGGCCTTATTCCGTAATCTTTATAATAGGCAGCAGTAAGAGCCGCTCCTTTTAATACGATCATATCGATCCCGCGCTCCTTGATTTCTTCCAGAGCCGGCAGACAATGCCGAAAAAGCATATGATTGCGATAGAGAGAATACTTGTAAATGCCGGCAATACGATCTTTGTCGATGAAATCTGCACGAAGTTCGGACAATCTTTTATAAAGCATCGGTACAAGTCTGAAGCTGCCACCTTCCACTTGATCTAAGGGTACCGCTTTTGTCCATTCTTCATAAAACTGCATCGCAAGGGCATCGTCTTTTTCTAAAATCGCATGTAAAAGCAATCTTTCGGATTCTTTAATTTTTATTATTTGATCAGAATCAGACTTTTTCGCCATTATGTTCTCTTTTCCTCTCAATCATCGCCTTGATAATTCGTGCGTAATCGTGGTTTTCACCCTTTTTTTGAATCCCATGATTTGCTTCATGGATCCGTCGGCGCATCATGACCTGATTTATAAGGATAGGCTTAAATACTTTCAAGGTTGCTCTTCCATACCAGTCGATAAATTCTCCGGTTTGGTATTCTGTATTAAAAAATCCAACTTCCAGAAAGTCACTTTTTTTGATAAGCATCGTGCCCGGATGAAAACCCGATGAAACCTCATTTTCAAACCGGTATTTCCTTTGGAAATCCTCAGTTGTATCCGGACTGAAGAATTGCTCAACCATGCCAAAATAAATATGATCGTCACCTGATTTTTCCGCTTCTTTGATCTGCACTTCCAGTTTATTCTCAGCCCATATGTCATCAGCATCCAGAAATGCCAGAAAATCGCCGCCAGCCATACGAACGCCATGATTTCTGGCAGATGCAGCCCCTTTATTATCCTGCTTCACATACTTGACCAAACTCGCAAAGCTTATTACAATTTCAGCCGTTGCATCCGTCGAGCCATCATCCACAACGATGATTTCATAAGGCTTATAGGTTTGTGATAATACGCTACGGAGCGCCTCCTTTAAATATTTTTCACCATTGTAAACCGGAATAATAACGCTTATTTTGGGTCTCGACTTTCTGGCGGAAGATGCTTTGATGGCCTGCAGCAGCTCCCTTTGTATCCCGGATATATCGCTTGACAAGCAATTTTCATAAACTCTCTTAGTAAGCAGATTCTGATCCAGCACCTGTCGCTTGATTCCAAAATCCTGCGCTCGCATAAACCAATCGCTGTCTTGTGATATCCTAATAGTTTCGTCGAATTCTCCAACATACTGAAAAACATAATTCCGCACAAGCAATGCACTTGGCACATATGCGGCCAGCTCCGATTCCAACTGCTCTCTGCGGACCCAATCCGGTCTCTTTTCAAGACCACTTGACAGTATAAGACTGTGCTTTGAAAGAACATATCCGATTTGCGGATTCCTTTCCAAAAAATCGACTTGCGCAGACAATTTATTTTTCTCCCAGATATCGTCCGCATCGATAAAGGCAATATAGTCGCCTTTCGCTGCCGCGACTCCCCGGTTACGAGCCGAAGACACGCCCTTATTCTGCTGCTTTATGCAGACCACTTTCTTATGCTCTTGCGCTTTTATATAATCTTGCACGATCATGAAGCTATAATCCTTTGACCCATCATCGACAATTATTAATTCAAGATTATCGTAGTCCTGAAAAAGCACGCTTTCTATGGCATCCTTTATATATTTTTCTCCGTTATATACCGGCAATATAACACTGACCAATGGTTTCAAAACGACTCCTTTCTCAAGGCAACGATTTCATGAAATTTCTAATGGATTCGGCTATTTCATCAGGCTCCGTACCGAGTGACATGCGATAAACGGGCAGCTTCCCCAATATGCGGATGATGTTCTTTAATGTCGCTCTGCCGCTTCCTGGCATTTGGAATATTGTGCTCGCAGCTAGATTGAGGAGTATTTTTTGTGATTCATCGGCGGCGAAGGTAGTTTTGCCTTGGTTATCAATAACTGCAAATAACAACGCCGCTATTGGCATTTTAGACTTGACGCTGCAATATGAATGGTCCTGTAGGAAAAAATAGCCTTTTTCTTCATTACTCTTAACGGTTTTTGCAATTTGTTTCAGTTGCGGTATACGTTCTGTAGAATCCCATCTGAATTTTACACTGTTGTAAACACTTATGACTTGTGGTTCATTCTCATTTTCGACTAAGACATAATCATCTCCAAGATAATCCATCCCTTTCAAAGCACAACTCAACGAAGTTGAAGATTTACCTGAACCACCCGGGCCTGTAATTAAAACCGCTTTTGAGCCCGCACCAATTGCTGCAGCGTGAATTAATGTCTTATTATACTTTTCGCAATACCAGTGAAGTATATATCGCATCGGAGCTGCAATTTCGAAATACGGAATATTTTCTGTTTCACTTATTGCATATACTGCAATTTCATTTTCCATATCCACATAAGAAATGATTTGACTTTTAGGATTAATCATAAAGTGTAAATCATTTCTATTGAAAGTGATTATTTCTTTTTCTGAATCGTGGTTTGTAGCCATTTTCGTCATCGAAATTCCTGGAGATTTGCAGGTGTTATCAGTCACAAATATTGTAAATACCCTGTTATTATCTGTTATTGGAATTTGAATATGACTGAATGCTTTGTGAAATAAATTTTTCAATTTCTCGTTCCCGTAAATGACATCCAGTCGATGTGCACCAAATTGCAATCTACTTGCCAGCGGATTATGCGCATCTGGGTTAGTAAGGCTTCTAAAATAAATTGATGCTCTCTCCATCCAATCAATTAAATAATCCATAATAAATCCTCAGTTCTCAGGCAGGTTGGGCCATCCGGCTTCAGAAACCTCATGGATCGGATCCAGCAAAAGCATTTCCTGCATATCATCAAATTTCTGATACGCAGGAATATCAAATTTCATATCAACATCCGGTATGTCTGATTTATCTGTATTATCACGGGTGCTTTCTGTAGGTACTATGAGGTTTTCGTTTTGTAGCATTTCAATAAAACTTTCCACAATAAAATCGACCCCCATATCATCTATCTTGCCATTGGGGGATATCGCGCCTATGATTTCTCCAGTGGAATATCCCCCTTCAATCATTCGCCATATATATGCTGCCGATTCGTTGAAGTTGTAATAACAACCGCTTTTCAAATCGATGACTACCTGCTCACCTTCCATCGGTTCGCTTATTACATCAGGGGAATTGGTTTTATACGTTTTATTCATGCCGCTCCTCAAAAATCTAATCGTTTTGGCTATATTTAGTTATTAATAATAACTTAAAATATTTGTGAACACAATTCTATTATACCGATTCGCGTAAAAATATTGGTATTTCGTGCCGGAAATATGACAAGAACGAGCAAAAAGGCGAATATGCAGCAGCACGTTCGCCTTTTTCTTCAGCAGTAAATTTTTTCAATGCTTTACAAGATCTTGCAAACCCTTAAAGAGCCTGCAGCGCCGCTCTTGCATCATCCATTTTATTGATGGATTCCATTGCAAAAGTCGTAATGACTCCCTCGAACATGCTGTAGTCCTGATCGCTGGCCGCAAGATATGTTACGTTTTCCAGTACCAATGTAAAGTATTCCGCCAATTCCAGATATTCAACCAGTTTTTTATGTGCGGCAAGTTCTTTGGTAGTGAAGTTATCAGTATCCATTGCTTTAGCTTCTTTTGTATTCGCCTGAGCCATTTGATAATCCACACTTATTGAATTTGCCAATTTGATCAGGGCTCCTGCTTCATTTGGATCGTTAAGCCTGGCTACTTTTTCCGTCGTCCGGTCATAAAGACTTGCCGAGCTGTTGAAAAGCTCAGTCATTGCAACTGCCTCCGGACTTTTTTCAGCCTGAACGGGTACGGTCATTCGGTGAATGGTGATGGTCTGTGTTGATCCGTTCCATTGTATATCCGCACCCATCAAGCCGGCGATGGCTCTTACCGGCAGATATGTACTCCCATTGTTAATGATAGGATATACCGGGTTTCCGTTCACATCGGTAAAATTCTTTTGTTCAAAATCAACCATGATGATCACATCCGGCTTCAAATATACCGTTAGCATGCTTACTGCAGGCCTCTGATCCGGTGGAACAGGAGACATTAAAGATGTGGTGACGTTGTTATTGCTACCAGACTCGTTGGATGGCATGTTTAGCGTTTTGCCAATAAAAATCATCTGACTCAACGGCTCCCACTCGATCGCCTCGTCCATCAACCCTGCGATAGCTCTCACGGGAAGATAAGTGCTGCCGTTGTATATGATTGGATAAACCGGATCGCCGTTAACGTCAGAAAAACCCAGTTCTTCCCCATCGCAGATGATCGATACATTAGGCTTATGGTACGCAGGCACTACGGAGGGTTTAGCTGATTCCAGGCCAAAAACAGATGTAGGCGCAAAAATGGCAGCAAACGTCAAAAAAACGGCTGTTAATATCGTTATTGATCTAATTGACTTTTTTTTCATCGTTGTATCCGCCTTTAAACAGCTATTTCCTATTACCCTATCGTTCTCTTAGTTACTGGCCTGTTGAACCTGTTCCAAAACCTGTTGCAAATTCAAAATCATAAATCGCAAGATTAAAATCGGTAATCGATTTGCTTAAACCCAGCTGCGCCATATAATATCCGTTCTGCGCTGTCCGGACGTCAGTTAATGTATTCATGCCTGCATTGTATGACAGCCTGGCGAGTCTCAACCCTTCAGATGCGTTTGCAACAGTGCTCCTGGCTGAGTTCACCTCAGAAGCTAAATCCATGAGATCCATATACTTATTTCTGATCTCCATCTCAATAGAAATCAATTGAGTATCATAAGCCATTTTCTTAGACTGTAAATCCGCTTTTGCGCTCAAGTACGCTGCTGAATTTCTTGGGTAAGCGAGAACATGATTGAACTCGATCTGTGCGACATCAAGATCATATTTCGCTACTTTGATTTCATTCCTTGCAGCCAGTGCAGCTTTTATAGCATCAGGGAGTATGATATTAGGCATAGCTATCTGCTTTAGATCTTCTGACAGTTCCACTTCCTGCATCAAAGGGTAATTCAGTTGCATGTTAAATCCCATCTTTGCCTTTTTATACATTGTTTCAGCCTGATCTGCCGATACCCGGGCTGCTAAGACATCATTCTCCGCGGTGCTTACATCGACTCTTGCAGCAACACCCAGGCTGTATTTTAATTTAACATCAGAAAGAAGCTTCGTTTTTATTCCCAGATTCTCTTCCGCTATGCGTGAATTTTCTTGAGCCTGCAAAACGCCGAAATATGAGCGTACAGCGGTAGCCTCAAGATTGTTTAAAGCAATTTCGTACTGTACGGAAGCCTGGTTGGCGAAGTATTTTCTGCTTATTTCCACGATTTTGCCATCCATCGTATTGGTTGCAGAAGCGAGCTTCAAATCTTTCCATGCCTCCGTATTTGCTCTGGCAACAGCAGTCAATGTGTCTCTCGCCAAAACTGCTGCTTCAAATCCCGGTCCGGTGGTTTGCATGCGCTCAATGCCCTGCTGTAATGACATTGTGGTGGCAGGGCCCACAAAATCCATGCTGCCAAGAACTACTATATCGGGTGCCATATCCTCTTCTATATCGCCATAATCATAGACGGACATAACCTTTTCCAGTTCCGCTTGCTCAATCATATCCATCGCATTATATATCATTTGAGCCGCCATCCACTTCATGGCGTTTTGCGGCATCTCCTCCGGTAGGCCCCTATACAATCCCAGTTGCTGGCCTTTTTCAATATAGTTGTCCGGCCATCTGCCGCCCAGATCGGAATCGCTGTAACCTGCAGCTCTGAGGACGAAAGTGACCAATTCATTGGATGTGACAGCTTTGCCCGGTTTAAAGGTACCGTCCGGATATCCGGCTGTTATCCCGTATTCTACGGCATATTTTACAAAAGGCTCCGCCCAGCCGTATCCGGTCATATCGGCAAATCCGCTGATTCCGGCATCCGTTACCGTCTCGGCTGTTTTAACAACAATGGCGCACACCTGAGCTCTTGTCAGGGTTTCATCCGGGTGAAACATGCCGTCGGTATCTCCCGTAATGCTCCCGGTTTCCATAAGGGTTTCGACAGCCTTAGCATATGTTTTTCCTTCTACATCGGCAGGAATCGCTGCAAATGCGAAGCTATAGCTTGAAAGCACCAATATCAACGATAGTATCGTACAAAAAATCCTTTTCATTTTAACTTTGAACCTTTCTTATATAATCTTTTTCGATGATTACTTTACCATTCTATGCCATTACCTTTCTCGAGGTCAAGGGCAAGAATCTTAAGATTTATTAACATTCTTTCAGGCTGGCTTCTGCTGGATTTCGTTGTACCCAACTTAATATATTATAACATGCCCACACTTTGATAACACCAATATTTCTTGAATGGGACCGTTTTTAGGGTTATAATAACCGTATTGCAAATCCAGAAAATAACCACTTTCGAGAGGGAACAGCTATGGCAAAGAAGATCAGCAAGAGCACGTCTCCAAATAAAAGCATCCATTCCGGGCAATCAGACCATACCAGCCAGCAAAAGCACACTGCACGTACTGTGCAGCATAAAGATCATGGTACACATAGTACACATAAAAACAGCGACTATCTTTGGTCCATGAGCTATGCTCCGCGCCTGGACGAGGGTGTCCATTGGTTCCAGATCCTTCCGATCTCCTTTTTTACCGCTTTCGTTATCCTTATCACACAGATGAAAGGTTATGAAAGGCCAATGGAGGATTTCTTCTGGTATTCTGGCGATAATCATCTGGTGGATTTTTTCAGTTATTACAAAATGGCAGCGATCCTTTTATGCGCCGGTATTGCTCTGGTCCTTCTTATCTATAGGATTTTCACACAATCCCTTGCATTTAAAAGATCCCCTTACTATATCCCGATGCTTATATATTCTGCATTTGTGGCCCTCTCCTATGTTTTTTCAGATTACAAAGAATTCGCGCTTTGGGGATGGAACGACAGATTCGAGGGGACGCTGACTTTACTGGCTTATATGGTGATGCTGTTTTACACCATTAATTCTATCAGCTCTTCAAGAGCCGTAAAAATGGTCCTGTACCCGACTGCGGCGGCAAGCGCACTGCTTGGGCTACTCGGCGTTTCTCAGGCAATGGATAAAGACTTTTTCCGGACGGTGATCGGTCAGAAGCTCATCACACCGAATGCGACCCTTGCTACCGGATCGACCATTAACGAAATGATCGAGGAAGCGGCTGCAAAGGGAGAGCAGTTTCTCAATTTTACGTTTCAAAACAAGGAGATCTATCAGACTGTATACAACATCAATTATGTCTCTTTTTATCTAACACTACTGATTCCACTTTTCGGTCTGATTTTCATACATTCCTTCATGAAAGGTAAAGAAGAACAGATCTGGAAAAAGGCGATCTGGGCGCTAATTTTTGCGCTTCTTATATTCAACCTGATCGGTTCCGCCTCCTCAGGAGGTTTCCTTGGCATGGCGGTTGTGGTCGTAACTGCTATTATCCTGCTTAATAAGCAGATTTTTGCCTGGTGGAAGCCTTTGGTAATTCTTCTTACAATCACAATACTGATGGCCGGCGTTACATATGAACGCTGGCTACCTGAAATCAGCTCCGCAGTCAAGGGTGCTGTAGGTCCTTCGGAAACATCTGTTATAGATGAAGACGCCGTCGCTGCTTCAGAAAAACATCATCTGGATTCCATCCTGACCAGAGAAGATGATATCATCATCAGCGTTGATGGAAATGAATTTACAGTCAAGACTTTTCCGGAAAATCCTATCGCGGTACAAATCGTCGATAAGGCAGGAAAGATGCTGGAGCTGGCTCCTACAAACGTATCGCCAATATACTATATCAACGATTCGCGTTTCAACTTCTGCCTGATCCAGCCGGCACAATCAGATGACGGCAAGAATTTTATCATTTTCAGCATGGATAAACAGGAAAAGAACTGGGTATTCAGGGTAACCGAGGACGGTGTATTCTACAATACTGAGATAGGAACCACCGTCAAGCTCGAAGAGCAAGTGCCTTCCTTCGGGTGGGCGGACAATCAGGCATTCGGTTCAGGCAGAGGATATATCTGGTCCAGAACGATACCAATGATGAAAGAGACCCTCCTCCTGGGCCACGGGGCAGATACATACTGCCTGTACTTCCCGCATCAGGATTATGTAGGCAAGTACAATTCCGGTACTTTCAGCGACAACATCAGCATCATTGTAGATAAGCCTCATAATATGTATATGGGTATGTGGCTTGGAACGGGCATGTTTTCCGTGTTCGCTTTCTTGGCCATCATCCTTCTCTATATACTGCAAAGCGTCAAATTGTATCGGGGCAGGAAATACTATTCGTTCCTCGAATATTCCGGGATCGGTATTTTTCTTGGTATCATCGGATTTGCTGTTACCGGTCTAGTAAACGATTCCTCGGTATCCATCATGCCGATGTTTTATGGACTTCTGGGCACCGGAACGGCTATCAATATGATTTTAGCTCGTGACGTCGAAGCCTTGAAGGAGTAAGTTTCGATGAAACCTTATCTGTTTTTCAAACAAACTGCAGACTTCTTTTTTGCTGCATTGCTCATTGTTATACTATCACCGGTATTGTTCATTATATCGGCGATCATTAAACTGGACTCAAAAGGTCCGGTTTTATTTAAGCAGAAAAGGATAGGAAAATCGAATATCGAGTTTGACATTTACAAATTCAGAACAATGCGTACAGACACGCCGAAGGATGTCCCTACACATATGTTCAGAGATGCGGAGAGCTATATCACAGCTATCGGTAAATTCCTTCGGAAATCAAGTCTTGATGAATTGCCCCAGCTTTTTAACATCATTCAAGGCAAGATGTCATTCATTGGTCCGCGGCCGGCTTTATGGAACCAATTTGATCTGATCAAAGCAAGAAACGCTCTTGGTGTTGAAACTCTGAAGCCCGGTATTACAGGATGGGCCCAAGTCAATGGAAGAGACGAACTGCCTATTAAAGTTAAGGCTGAGTTAGACGGGTTTTATAAAGATCACTGCAGTCTGATTTTCGACATAAAAATTCTATTTCTTACCTTTATCAATGTTATATCGCAAAGGGGGGTCGTTGAAGGCGGCCCTGACAAAAAGAAAAAGCAGAGTTGATTCGCATCAGATCAGGCCTGCTTTTTTCATTCCTTGAATTTCTTCTGTGATCCCTTGTTCGAACCCGATTGGATCATAGCCAAAATCTTTTGCCGCCTCAGCGTAAGAAAAGTCTTTATCCTCCTGCATGCGCAGGACTTGTTCGACGTTGATGATCGCACGGCTGCCAAACAAGCCGTTATAGATTTTTACAGCTGCCACCGATAGTCCCAATGGCATTTTAACAATGATAATCTTCCGGCCGAGTTTGCTTGAAACCGTCCGTATAATATCCAGGTAAGGAAGCGCTGACCTCCCCGGCAAATTATATTCCTTATTTTTTGTGGTCGCAGGATCTATTAAGATATCGTAATATGCATTCCCCAAATCTCTGGCATGGACCGGCTGCATCAGATTCCGGCCATCTCCGAACAGTGGAAAGAATTTGTGCCGGTTCAAATAAAGGATCAGTTTATGCATATTGACATCCATTTGGGATCCATAAATCATCGTGGGCCTGATAATTGTGACATTGTTGTAAAACCCGCTGTCTCTCTTCTCAAGGATCCTGTCCTCTATTCGTATATATTCAGCGGACGCGCTCTTGTATCTGGAGTATCTGCCTGTTGTATGAACCAGGATGGCCCAGTCTATATTCTCCAAAGCAGCAGCTTCCATAACATGCTTGCTGACTTGTATGCCTGCGATATGAAGCACCACATCGACGCCCCTCATGGCAGTTTTTAATTTTTCGACATCCTCCAGCGGGCAATTGACAATTGTATAATTCAAGCCGCTTTCAGCCAGATGGGATGTATCTCTGCCCTCCCTGAGAATGCAAATCAGCTCACCATCGAACCCCTCCCGCACGAGACGTTTGATAAACCATCTACCGGAATGGCCCGTAGCTCCGGTCAGCAGTATTTTCATATTCACCTCCGGTTGTTATTACTTAAGCTCGCTATTTTCGCACGCGCCACCTGTTTGATTTTGCTGACCAGCCGAAGTGAATTCACCAAAAATGGAAACTTGATGTGATGCATCTCCAGGCTGCGCTGCACCTCTTTAAATCCGATCCTGCTGCTATTCAGGCCTTTTGTGCTTGCTCCTCCGAGCTTCATCATAACAAGTATTTCGTTAATGTAAGACAATTTGATCCCGCCGTCTTTAACCACCCTAAGGATGAATTCATTGTCCGCCGCATTTCGCATATCGGTCAGGTATCCGCCATATTTATCATAGACCGTTTTTTTTAAATAGAGTGTCTGATGAGGGATGGTCCAGCCTGTTTGAAAGCTGCCCTTTCCTGCTATCCAGATCCTCTTTATCCGGTCCGGATCTTCTGCATCCACAAAAGCCAAATTGCCGTAGGTTCCTTCAAGATCATTGTCCTTTTTGAATTCGGCGGCGATCTTCTCTACAACCCGCGCATCCCGAAAAAAATCATCTGAGTGCAAGAATCCTACAACATCACCTGTTGCCATTGAAACGCCTTTATTTAATGCGTCGTAGATCCCGGCGTCTTTTTCACTGATCCATCTTAAGCGGCCTTCATAAAAGTTTTCAAAGCTTTTTACAATTTCCATCGTTCCATCTGAAGACGCACCGTCAACTATAATGTGTTCGATATCTCCATAGGTCTGTTCAAGGACGGACCTGAGTGCATCGCCAATCACCGCTTCGGAGTTGTAAGTTGCTGTTACAATTGAGATTTTAATTCTTTTACTGCCTCTATTACTGTCATTCAACCCGCTATCCATTCCTTTTCTGATCCTTATTGTGGTCGATATACCATTGATAAGTATTCCTAATCCCCTCAGCCAACTCGATCTTATACCGCCAGCCTAGTCCGTTCAGTTTTGAAACGTCCAGCAACTTCCTTGGCGTCCCATCCGGTTTGTCTGCATCGAAAACAAGCTTTCCTTTGTACCCGACTATTTCGCCGATCATTATTGCCAGATCCCTGATCGTAATCTCTTTTCCGGTGCCGATATTGACATGTTCGAGGCCTGAATATTCTTCCATCAAAAATACGCAGGCGTCTGCCATATCGTCGACATGGAGAAATTCCCGCAATGGGCTGCCGCTTCCCCATATTTCCACCATTGGTTCTCCAAGCTGTCTGGCTTCATGAAATTTTCTCAATAAGGCCGGAAGGACATGGGATGTTTCGAGATCGAAATTATCATTTGGTCCGTACAGGTTGGTGGGCATGCAGCTGATAAAATTCGTTCCATATTGGATGTTATAATATTGGCACATTTTTAGCCCGGCTATTTTCGCAAGGGCGTATGCTTCATTGGTTTCCTCCAAATAGCCGGACAAAAGATAATCTTCTTTTATAGGTTGGGGGCACATCTTTGGATAAATGCATGAACTGCCCAGAAACAAGAGTTTGCTGACACCGCTTTTGTAAGCGCTATTGATCACATTGTTCTGTATCATGGAATTGATATAAAAAAAATCGGCAGGCTGCATGCTATTGGCTTTGATGCCGCCAACCTTTGCAGCCGCCAGAAAAACATATTCAGGTTTTTCCGACATGAAAAATGCCTCAACCTCATGCTTGTCAGTCAGATCAAGCTCACCATGTTCTCTGCATATGATATTACCGTATCCTTTTTCTATCAGCTTCCTGACGATGGCGGATCCTACCAGCCCTTTATGACCTGCGACATAGACCCTGCTATTGTACTCCATAAAAGCCCCCGTTCTAAAAAAAATCCTGTCTGATGTGATCTTCCTTCTGTACCAGCTCCATATCGGATTTCATCATCAGCTTAATGAGTTCTTCAAATTTTGTTTTCGTCGGATCCCAGCCGAGCTCTTCCTTTGCTTTGGTAGGATCACCAAGCAATAAGTCCACCTCCGTCGGCCGGAAATATTTTGGGTCGACCTCTATCAGGATCTCTCCCGTAGCTTTATTCCTGGCTTTTTCATCGATACCCTGCCCTTGCCACTCGAGCTCAATGCCTGCTTCTTTAAAAGCCAACACGCAAAACTCTCTGACTGTGTGGGTTTCGCCTGTGGCGATAACATAATCTTCGGGTTTTTCTGCTTGAAGCATCAGCCACATGCATTCCACATAATCTCTGGCATATCCCCAATCCCTTTTTGCAGATAGATTCCCTAAATAGAGTTTTTTCTGCTTCCCATGAGCTATTCTGGCCGCTGCAAGGGTGATTTTCCGGGTTACAAAAGTCTCCCCCCGTCTTTCCCCTTCGTGATTGAAAAGAATCCCGTTCACTGCAAACATATTATAGGCTTCCCGGTAATTTTTAATGATCCAGTATGCATACAGCTTGGCGCAGGCATAGGGACTCCGCGGGTAAAAAGGCGTCGTTTCTTTCTGAGGGATCTCCTGCACTTTACCAAAAAGCTCCGATGTTGAAGCATGGTATATTCTGACCTTTTCTGTCATGTCGAGAAATCTTACAGCTTCAAGCAGTCTCAATACACCGATCCCATCCGTATCGGCAGTATACTCAGGTACTTCAAAAGAGACTTTTACATGGGATTGGGCCGCCAGGTTATAGATCTCATCCGGTTGGATTTCTTTAACAAGGCGGATCAAATTCGTTGAATCTGTCATATCTCCATAGTGAAGCTCGATTTTTTTCTTGCTGTGCATATCTTTGATAGCTTGCTCAATATATAAATGTTCGATCCTGTCAGTATTGAATGAAGAACTTCTCCTGATTATTCCATGTACTTCATATCCCTTGTCCAGCAACAATTCTGCCAGGTACGAACCATCTTGTCCTGTGATCCCTGTTATCAATGCGATTTTACCCATCGTGTTCCCTCCTGATATAAGCGTCTTTTCTGCTCTTTCTTCGTGCCTACCATTCCATTTCCAGTCTGATTATATCATCCTCGACTAATTTCCGCCCAAGCTGCACCTCGATCATCTCCATCTCCGTCACTCCCATGATTCCATGCTTTTCACCTTCGGAAATCGAAATGACATCGCCGGAATACACTTTTGTTTTTGATCCATCCTTATAGAGAATTCCTTCTCCTCTTATGATCGTCCAAACTTCTTTTCTGTGGTTGTGATATTGGTAGCTGATCTGGCCTCCTGCTTTTAACATCAACTTCTTAGTTAAGGCTTCCGTGCCGTCTTCGTAGAAGGAGTGCTCAATAACTTTGTAGCTGCCCCATCTTTTTTCCTCGTACATCGGGCGGATTTCCAGGTCCTTCAAATAATCCTTAAGCCTGTATGTTTCGCCTTTTTCTGCTACAAGTATCCCGTCATTGCTGGCGACCACTACCGTATTGCTAAGCCCCATCGCTACAAGAGGTATTTCCAGTTCGTTGTACACATAGGTGCCTTTGCACAGATCATCGGCTCTTGCATTGCCGGTTATATTCGATACTGTTTCCTCAGACAGCGTCTCCCATGTACCCAGATCCTTCCATGCTCCGACATAACGAAGCACTTTAATTCTTTCGGCATGCTCAACCACCTCATAGTCGAAGCTGGTTTTATGCAATGTCAAAAATTTTTCCCTCATAACATCATATGAGAAATCCTTGACCCCATATTTATTTTTTAGTATATCAAGTATATAGCCGAGCTTCAGGCCAAATACTCCGCAGTTCCAAAGGGCTCCCTGCCGGATCAAATCTTCTGCAGTCCTCAAATCCGGCTTTTCCTTGAATTTTAAAACATCGGAAACTTCCGCCTCGTTATCGACCGGGAGTATATACCCATATTTCTCCGAAGGTCTTATAGGCATAGCCCCCATTAGCAATAACAGCCCCGTCTCCGGCTCCAGTATATCCTGGAACCTGGATATGTTTTCAAAATATTCGATGTCGACGAAAGAATCAACGGGCATGATGACGACGGGCTCAGATTCCCCAACGGAGCACTTATCAACCAAATAGGAGCATGCCAGGGCGATCGCCGGGAAAGTATCCCTGCGTTCAGGTTCTATTACGATGTTGACATCGGGACCAAGCTGGATCTGCAGTTGATCCTTTTGGCTTGCTCCCGCAGCAACGGTGATCGAGCTCCAGCCTCCGACTTCCTTCAGCTGACGATAAACCCTCTGGACCATTGATTCCGGATTTCCGTTTTCGTTGGGTAAAAGCTGCAGGAATTGTTTCGAACGGATATCGTTGGACAGAGGCCAAAGCCTCTTCCCCGAACCTCCTGACAAGAGTATGATATGCATTCTAACCTCCACTGTTCTACAGGTTATAACAAGCTTTGATATATCTTCAATGTTTCCTTCGCTGTCTTTTCCCAGGAAAATTTTTCTGCCTGGTTTCTTCCATCCAATATCATCTTTTTACGCAATTCGCCGTCATATATCACTTTTTCAATGCTTGCCCTGATACTTTCAACGTCCTCAGGATCGAAATAGTATGCTGCGTTTCCACCAACTTCGGGCATCGAGCTGGTGTTGCTGAGGATCGCAGGGCATCCGCAATCCATCGCTTCCAGAATCGGCATTCCAAATCCTTCATAGAGTGAAGGAAACACCAATGCCAAAGCATTGCTATACAACTCGATCAGTTCTTCATCATTCACACTGACCTGGGAGAATCGATTTTCAGTACCATGGGCTTTCATCAGATCCACCTCTTCTTTTAAAAATGGTCCTGCTCCAACGCATATTACTTCAAGGGTCTCGTCCTGCTTCAAAACTTTGGAAACAGCTGGTACAAATGTATGGAAATTCTTATAGCCTCCTCGAAGACCTACGAAAAGCACATACCGCTTCTCGCTCAGCCCAATGCCTAGATCGCCGGATATTGTTTTGCCGCTTTTTAATGAATTGCCATGGTATATCACCGTAATTTTTTCTTCCGGCACATTGAAATAATTGATGATGTCTCTCTTGGTGTGGTTTGATATGGCAATGACCTTTTCTGCCTTTTCCAGAACCGACCTTTTCATCCGGGTATTACGGCCGGGTTTTTTGAAATATTGCGGAAACAGATCCTGAGTCAAATCGTGGACTGTGATCACAAAGGGCTTCCCATCTAGATTCTTCAGAAAATACGGATCGTAATAGGTAGGATGCAGTACATCATAATCACCTTGCTTTATGATGCTCATGCTGTTTAGTCTGTTGAGCGCATAGTACAAGTACTTTCGAGTTTTGCTCTTTGCATCTGAAGATTTTTTGATTAAACCCAATTTCAACATATCGCGCAAGTATTGATTGTCCGAATACTTACATGCCAATTCAAAATCGATATCTTTTTCGGATCTATATTGGACCATTAATTCTGCGAAGTAGCGGGAAATGCCTCCATATTTCTGGAGGCTGAAGATTTGATGATCATATAAAACTTTTAGAAGGTCTGATGCCATTTTGCAACACCTCGCTGATGGTCCTCGACTATTTAACCTGCCTTACGATTCTACGTATTGATTTCAACCCCTTAAAAAGTGGATATGGCAGGTATTTGTACTTCCAGTCGGCTCTGTTCAAAATGTCTTCCGCTCTGTCTTTTTCAAGGTCCGAGCTGATTCTCTGAGGGTGGGCCAGCGGGAATCTAAGGTTGTAAGTATTTCTGTCGGCAAAAATGCTTTTCTTTGGAGTATGGGTAGCTCCCGCACCAAAGCCTATGTTGGATATCAAGTTTCTGTTAGGGCTCACACAAAGCCCTTTATTCTTCCATATGGCGTAATTCCATTGATAATCCCAGGTATCGACGTACCCTTTGTTTATATCGTTAAGTACATCCACCAGATATTTCCGGTACCAGGCATCAGATATGATTTTATTTAACAACTTCCTGTCCCGGTACTTCGGCCAGTCTCTCATATCGACATCATAATTCTGAAATGCCCTTTTCCATGTTGCCCAGCCCCAAACATGGGGATACTTGGAAAAATAGTAGCTATTTGCCGTTGAATCCTGGCTCAAATGCACATTTGTTCCTGAAATATGCATGATCCTATCATCGTTTCGGTACTTTTCAAGCACCTCCTGACAATATCTGAAGAACGTAGGATCCGGCAAACAATCATCCTCCAGGATGATTGCTTCATCCGCATTTTCGAATACCCATTGAAGGCCGCTGGAAATCCTTTTTTTACAGCCAAGATTTATTTCGGAATAGTTTTTTAGGACTTTGCATTCCCAATCGATGTTTTCTACAATCTTTTTAACTTCGCGGCATTTTTCTATTTCACCGTTTTTATTGGGTCTGGGGCCGTCTGCAATCAACAGCAGTCTTTCCGGCTTAGCTATCCGTATTTGTTCGAAAACTTTTATCGTTGTTTCCGGTCTGTTGAAAACAATAAATGCAACCGGAGTAGTTAGTCTGAAGTTCATCTTCTTCCTCGCTAAAAACTAATTGCTGACATACTGTTTATAATATTCGATGGTTTTGGACAAACCTTCGTCCAGCATAACTGAAGGCTGCCAGTTCAAATTTTTTCGAGCCAGTTCAATCACTGGCTTTCTTTGGGTCGGATCGTCTGAAGGTAATGGTAAAAAGACTACTTTTGAGTGGGATTTGGTCATCCTAATGATTTTTTCCGCCAGTTCCAAAACTGAGAATTCATGGGGATTTCCTAAATTCACCGGGCCGGTAAAATGGTCTTCCTTTTCCATCATTTTGATCATACCTTCGATCAAATCATCGATGTAGCACAATGAACGGGTTTGGGAGCCGTCCCCATAAACCGTCAGCGGCTGGCCAGTCAAAGCCTGCATGATAAAATTGGAAATGACCCTGCCATCTTTAGGATCCATTTTAGGTCCGTATGTATTGAATATCCGGATCACCTTTGTTCTAGTACCATGTTTTCTATGGTAGTCAAAGCATAGGGTCTCTGAACAGCGCTTGCCTTCATCATAGCATGCGCGCACACCTATTGGGTTAACGTTGCCTCTGTAGCTTTCCGGCTGAGGGTGAACCCTTGGGTCTCCATAGACTTCACTGGTGCTGGCTTGAAGGATCTTGCTTCGATATTCCGTAGCCAAGTCGAGCATATTCATTGTTCCGATGACATTGGTCCGGATGGTTTTTACCGGGTCGATCTGATACCAATGAGGGCTGGCCGGACAAGCCAAATTATAGATCTCATCTAGCCTTCCGTTCAGGATGTGCATTATTTTCTTCTTTAAATCACCGGCATTTTCAATATCGCATTCTATGAGTTCGAAGCCGGGATCTCCCATTAGGTTTTTAATGTTGGAAATCCTTCCGGTAAAAAAATTGTCAACGCATATGACACGGTTTCCGTCTTGAAGCAACTTCTCGCATAAACTCGATCCAAGAAACCCCGCTCCTCCAGTCACGATTATGTTTTTCATATTGTTTTACTCCCGCTCGCCTGAAGGTACCCCTATTTGGTAATAGGTAAAGCCTATTTCCTTTAATGAATCTGCATCATACTGGTTTCTGCCATCGAATATGACCGGTTCCTTCAGCTGCCTGCTAATCTCTATGAAATCAGGGCTTCGGAATTCCTTCCACTCAGTTATCAAGATCAATGCGTCTGCATCAACCAAAGCATCATACTTGTTTCTCACATACTCCACCCTATCATTGTCTTTTAAATATACGTTCCGGGCCTGATGCACGGCTTTGGGATCATAGGCTCGGATCCTGGCTCCACGTTGTGTCAACTCGTTTATAATTGTAATAGAACTTGCACATCTCATATCATCGGTGTCCGGTTTGAAGGAAAGCCCCCAAACAGCAAAAACAAATCCTGTTAAATCCTCCCCATATTGATTAATAATTTTTCTGGGTATGACTAGTTTCTGTTTTTCATTGACCTCTTCGATCGCCCGAAGCATAAGAGGTTCATGCTCGTGTTCTATGCCGGTTTTGATCAGGGCTCTCACATCCTTTGGAAAGCAGCTTCCTCCATATCCGCAGCCAGCATAAATAAACGAATAACCTATCCTGCTATCACTGCCGATCCCCTTCCGGACTTTATTGATATCCGCGCCGGTCTTTTCACAAATATTGGATAGTTCGTTCATAAATGATATCTTTGCAGCCAGCATCGCATTGGCTGCATATTTCGTCATTTCCGCACTTTTTGTATCCATAACGATGAAATTATCCGTATTTAATATGAATGGCTTATATAGTTCATGCATTTTTTTCTGAACGTCAAAGTTTTCAGTGCCTATTATAATCCTGTCCGGTCGCATGAAATCGGATACAGCCGCACCTTCCTTGAGAAATTCCGGATTTGAAACCACTTCAAACAGATAGTCGGATGTTCTTTCGGATAATTCAGCCCTGATCACGTTCGCCAACAGTTCTGCAGTTCCAACCGGAACAGTAGATTTGTTGACTATGATCAGACGGTCTTCCATGTAGCGGCCTATGCTTTGAGCTGCCGATAAAACATAATTAAGATCCGCGCTTCCATCTTCGCCAAGAGGCGTTCCGACGCAAATAAAACAAATCTCCGCATCTTTCAAAGCTTTCGCAATGGACAGGGTGAATTTGATCCTGCCGGCATTGAAATTGTCGATCAGCATTTCTTCAAGACCCGGCTCGTAAATTTGCGGCTTTAACATGTTCAAATTATTAATTTTATCGCTGTCAGTATCTGCGCAAATAACATCATTTCCATATGCAGCAAGGCATACTCCTGTAACAAGTCCTACATATCCTGTTCCGATTACTGTGACCCTCATAATGTGCTTACGATCTCCTTTATGATTTCCCGATGAAATATCAAATTATTATCCAACTAAATATTTTATTTTGCCCGCATAGGCTCTTAAAAAACCTTCCAATGTTTTAATGGCTACAATGATTTTAACACTGGTTTGATTCTTTGTCTCAACATCGATAATATGCTTTGAGTAAAGGTCTATTTTCTCCCTAATATACTCAGGAAAGTAATCATCGATTTTAACAGCGCAAAACTCTTTTTCGCCGGTGCAAACATTCACACCTGATTTTACACGGTCATTGATTATTTCAACATCTGTATGCTGTACATCGTTGAACTCCTGATGTGAATAATCCTTAATTTTTTGAGATATAATCTCTGCTCCTCCCATAAAACTAAAGTGCCAGCCGCCATTGAATAGATATTTACAATTTCTATAAAGCCTGATTTTGGTCGGTGTAACACCGGCATTCAAACTTCTAACTAATGTATCATTGTAAATAACATATTTTTCATTTAAAGGCATTGAAAATATTGAATATCTGAAAAATTTGACTGAATTGGTTCGCCACACAGGGTGTTTTATGCTGAGGTAATTCAAATAAAAATTATATAATCTCAGACATATACAGACTATTTCCTTCTCCTTTGGTTTAATATTTTGTATGAATGCAGGATTAGGTAATTCATCAACATCCGATATTAATATCAAATCATCTGGTTTACAAAATCCCAATCCTTGAAGAATATTATTCCTTTGATGATTTTCAAAGTCCCAAGCATTTTCAAATTCCGGAAAATCGTCAACTATAACGTGGATAATTTTACTTGAGAATTGTTTAAAATTTTCTTTATTCATTTCATAGTATAAAGGTTTATTTACATTGTTGAAAGTCTTCGTTGCCTCAACTAAAACAAATTTGTCCACTACTTCATTAAGAATATTTAAACGAATCTCGAGAATATCAAGTTCGTTATAAAAAGTAAAGCAATCATAAATCATTTTGTTCTCCTAAAATCATCTGCTTATAACTGTTGCTGAATTTTTGCAAACAATGTTTTTTCTTATAATCTTGATGCGCTAATTCTCTGCCCTTGGTATAAGCCTCGAAATTTTCGATTATACGATCTATTTTAATTCCCATATCCTTCATGTCTTCAGCTTCATAGACTTCTCCATTAGAATATTTTGCAACTGCTTCCGTAAAATGGATAATATTCGGCACAACTACAATATTTTTATTACTCATAGCCTCCACGAAAACTCCGCTTTCCCCGCTAAATATTTTTCTATACGGAATTGCGACAATATCAGCTATGTCATAGTAATAATGCATCTTTTCGTCGCTGATATAAGCCAAATCCAGTATGATATTCTTGCCAAAAAGTAATTTGGTTTTTTCTTTAATAAAATCCCTTTTAAAGAACTGTTCGGAGCCTGCTATAATAACATTTAACTCATGTTTCACATATTTTAAAGCTTCGATAAACAGGTCCAATCCTTTGTCATATCTTGTGCCTCCAAAATAGAGAATTGTCTTAGCATCACGGATGATACAACCCAGTTGACAAATTGATTCCTTTTCAATTTTATCGTCTGTCTTTTCCCCCTCAATTATGGGATAATGGATCAATTTAACATTCTTAACATCTGATTGAAATAGTCTGGATTTAATATGCTCGGTATGGACAACGATTGAAAGTCCGGTCTCCGAAGCTCTCTTCAACGATTTCAGGTTTACTGATCTTCTTGGGAGCCAGTGCAAGACTCCCATCTTATGGCATTTAATCGGCTTGATCAATTGAAAAAGATATGAAGAGATAATGATTTGATCGAAGTACAGAAAAATGATTTTATCAATATTTTTCTCTGATACCATTTCCCTTAGCTGAGCTAAAATCAACCACTCCGCGACGATCCTTGAAACCGCATTTTTTTCAATCTGTATATCAGTTTTTAACACCGTCACACCTATTGATTTCAACTGTGTTACTTTTTGATCGTCTATGTCTGCTTCAGTGAAATAATACTTATTCGCTCCGCTGAAGCTCATTGCATTATAATTGTAGAAAAAATGGTGCCCGCTGTTATCCAAGTCGAAAAAAAGAACATTCATTGCCGATTCCCCTTTTTAATAGTATTGATATTACTGCTATTTGATCAATAAATCCAGTATTATCTCCCTTCTTAAGAAGGTGTTTTATTTCTTAAAAACCGGCTCACAAACCTTAGCTCCTCGATCTTGAAGGCTCTTAAAAGAACTAAATAAATCAACATCGCAGCGAATATCGTAACACTCATCAGCACTGCTCTTGGCATCCAGATCGTGCTAGATAGAATCACATTCAAAGTAAAAGATGCAACCACCGAAATGATTGCAGAAAAAAGAATTCTCCTGATCTTAGGCTTCGATTCAACAATCCGGATATTTTGGTATTTACTTCTCAGCCCATAGTACAGAAAACCGGCATTGCAGATCGAAGCAATGCTGGTCGCCAAGGCCAGCCCTCCGTGCGCCATGAATCTGACCAGAATCAAATTTAACACTACATTAATTATAACACCTATAGCCCCACAGACCATAGGCGTTTTCATATCATGCATAGAATAATAGGTCTGCGTAAATAATATGTTGAATGAGGTGAACAGCATACCTGCTGAATAGAATAGAAAAGCCGTGCTTGTCAAGGCTGTAGAAACCGGATCGAAGGCTCCGCGTTCATAAATGATCTGTACGATTTGCTGACTATAAAGCATGGCGCCCAGAGAAAATGGAATTGCGATGATACAGATCAGATTAAATCCGGTAGAAACCATTTTGTTGAAATTCTGATACTCCTCAAGGGCTTGCGCCTGAGTCATTTTAGGGTAAATGACCGTCATCATGATCGATATCGTCAAACCAGTAATTAGTCCAACCAAGAGATTTCCATAGTTCAATGCTGCTACGCTACCTTCCGGAAGCCTCGAGGCTAGTGTTTTGTCGATAAAAACGTTGATTTGATGAATATAGCTGCCAACAAACACAGGGAGCGACAGAGCCGCAACCTTTTTAGCAGTTGCTCCAATTCGAGAGGTGAATGTGTACCTGAATGAGAACTTGCTTGAAATATACCATGTTACTATTAACTGCACTATATATGCCAGCAACCAACCCAATGCCAAGAGTTCGTGGTCATAAATTGCACTTATGAAAATCACGAGAATAACGATTGCATTCTGTATATATCCTATGATGATCGAAGCAAGAAATACATTTTTATACCTTAAATAAGCTTCCAGCAAGCCTACCTGAGAAGTAAACAGCGCATATGAAAAACTTATCTTTAAAAATTTGCTTGTCAATTCTGCTTTCTCGCCTGTAAAACCGGATGCAAATATACTTACTATCTGATCCGAGAAACATACACCCACAGCAGCAGATACTGCCGCGATCACAAAGGCAATGTTCATTAATTGACTGGTGAATATAAGACCTTTTTCAGTGCCGTCCTTTTCTGCGACTCTGGAGTACAATGGCAGATATGCTGTGTTTATGGCACTAAAAAAGCCGGCAAATATGATGCTTGGTATGGCAAGCGCCATTACATAAGAATCTGTGATATAGCTTGTTCCAAAGAATCCTGCCATCACCATTTCGCGTACGAATCCAAGAAATTTTGATCCGAGAGTCAATAGTGCCATTAGCAATGCCGTTGTAGCCACCGTTCTTGCTGCTTTACCCCGATTCATATAAAGTCCCTCGTATTTAATATAACAATATTATCACCTGACTTTTCAATGAAGCTTTCCGGTTTCAATGCCAGCCTGGCGATAGCCATAAGCTCGTCTTCCTCCCCGGTCACGAAGAGTTCTTTACCATTTTTTAAGTATTCGGCTTCGATGGCTTTCATTGTCTCAGTCAATTTAAGGACAGCGGAATATGAGGCGCTAATATACTGTTTCGTTAACTCCGCTTTTTCAGTCAGACCTTTTGGCGTTATATTATATCTGATCGACTTGGCAGTCTGGCCTTCCAGCTTGATCCAGCCTTTCTTCACACACTTTTTAATCAGAAAATTAACCTGCCCTAAAGATATCCCTGATTGCTCAGAAATCTTTCTTTGGGATATCGCAGGATTATCCGCAACCAACTTTAAAATATCGAGTTCTTCAGTCATACCCGCCTCACAAAAATTTATTTACAAATGTTCGCAATTCGAACGTTCAGTATATGAACACTATTATCCTACTGCTACTTCCCACTTTTGTCAAACGTCTTTTACCCGAAACTAAAAACCCGGCAGAGAGCCGAGGTCCTCTGCCGGGAAAAGTGTATCACTTTATTGATTTTTAACTCAATCTACTACCAAGCAAGAATGATGTCAAATCCAACTACATCATCAGTTGTCTGATACATGTAGATTTCATTGCCCTTGATGGATGAAACAGAAGTCTTAACTTCCCATTCCTCATCGTCATAATTCCACTCGTAGATTA
>Ga0302242_1000057_pt1 | contig 138636 bp, 122 predicted proteins | sample AAG_UR_Lys_MG_FD_193510 | JGI IMG/M metagenome (GOLD analysis project Ga0302242, IMG submission 193510) | Enriched activated sludge microbial communities from anaerobic digester in WTTP, New Holstein, Wisconsin, United States - AAG_UR_Lys | ecosystem: Engineered > Bioreactor > Anaerobic >...
GGTGATTGTTCCGCTCTCGATCAGGATTTCGCCTATGCTCATCGGGTTCTCCGGAAGCTCATGGATGAGCCTTTTATAAAGCTCGATACCGCCGTGGGGCGGAATAATTCTGATCTGGCAATCGTCTCGTACGAACTCGAACGCGTTTTCTATCTCCTCTTTCGTGGTTTCGGCATTGAAATCAATCTCGAAACCGAGGTAACACAGCTCCGGGTCCATTGACTCCAGCGGCGGCATCCCGTCCAGCACGGTCATCAGGTTTACGATCTCGCCCATTCCGCGCAGGTAGTTGATAAATGAAAAGGGGTCCAGCCCGTTTCGGTAGACATTCCGTTTAAATCTGAGAGAGATATGCCAGTTGGCGCTTCCCACTCCCTCGTCCCCCTCGTCCGCGCCGCCGGAAGGCCCTAAAGCGCGGGCGGTTTCTCCTGCCGCATCAGGCCGCGCCTTCCGCCGAACTCCGGCGCCGTAACGCTCGAGGCGCGCGACGAGGTCGGCGCCCCTGGCCTCCGTCTCCTCATCGAGCGGCTCGTCGGCCCCCTTTCGATGCAGGTCGAGAAGCGCCGTTATATGGTCATGGCAGGCCAGAAGCGCGGCGGAGAGTTCGCCATCCAGGTCAATTTCCTTTTTTCGCAGCCGGTCCAGAACGTTCTCGGCTACGTGGGTGAAGCTCTCGACCGGTTTCACGCCGAACATGCCCGACGACCCTTTGATCGTATGGACCGCCCTGAAGAGCGCGTTAATCAACTCCTCGTCCTCCGGAGCTTTCTCGATTTCCAGAAGCAGATGCTCCATCTCGGAAAGCACCTCCGCTGTCTCGGCGAAATAGGTCTGTTTCATTCTGTCAAGATTCATGGTTTCCCCCAGCCCGACTCCACAACAACCCGACCAAAGGCCGCCGCATAACTCCGGGGGCGGCCAACCCTAAAACTTCTCATAATCTTCATACTCCACTTCGTCGTCATTGGAAGCCATTGGCCTCGGCTGTTGGAAGGCGGCGGGCTTTCCGGCCGGTCTTGCCGCGGTGCGCGGGGCGGATGCCACGCCCTTGCGCCCCCCTTCGATCTTGAAAAAATCCATGGTGTCCTGGAGCTGTCTGGACTGAGCGAAAAGCGACTCGGCGCTCGCGGCCATCTCCTCCGAGGCCCCGGCGTTCTGCTGGATCACCTGATCAAGCTGCTGAATTGCCTTGTTGATCTGGTCCGCGCCGCCAAACTGCTCCTTCGACGCCGCGTTGATGTCCTGCACAAGGTCCGCCGTCTTCTGGATGTCCGGAACCAGCTTCGAAAGAAGCTCCCCGGCCCTCTGTGCCACACGCCCGCTTTCCGCGGAGATCTTCGTAATCTCCGCCGCCGCCTCCTGACTGCGCTCGGCGAGCTTTCGCACCTCCGTCGCGACGACCGCAAATCCCTTGCCGTGCTCTCCCGCCCGCGCCGCCTCGATCGTCGCGTTAAGCGCGAGCAGATTGGTCTGGTAGGCGATGTCCTCGATGATCGTAATCTTCGAGGCGATGTCCTGCATCGCGCGTACCGCCTCCCGCACGGCCTCGCCGCCCTCACGGGCGTCCGAGGCCGCCTTGGTCGCTATGCCCTCGGTCGCCTGGGCGTTCTCCATGTTCTGCTGAATGTTCGCGCTCATCTGTTCCATGCTCGAGGACACCTCCTCCGCCGCGGCCGCCTGCTCCGTCGCGCCGCTTGACATCTGCTGCGCCGTCGACTGAAACTCGTTCGCGCTGGAGGCCACGCTGTCGGAGGCCCCCTTGACGTCCACCACAATCCGTATAAGTCCCTCGACCATCCTGTACAGGGCCTGCATCAGGCGGTCGCGCTCCGACCGGACCCTTACATTCACTTTCAGGTTTCCGGCCGCTATCGATTCGGCCAGATCGGTAATCTCGTTCATGGAATCGCGCAACTGGTCCATCCTCTCGTTCGCTATCACCTGCTTGCCGGGGAGGGGCTTAAGAACCGGCGTAAAGTCCCCGTCCGCGTAGCTTCCAAGTATGCCGAGGATCTCCAGGATATTGTCTATGTGCAGCTTTACCGCGTCGTTTACACCCTCCGCCACCCGGCGAAAGGCTCCGGTGAATTTTTCCGCCGGAATAAGGACATCGATATCCCCGGCCCTCTGCGCCTCGTACATCACCCGCATCTCGTTTATAACGCTACCGAGATTGTTACGGAGTAAATCCAGCCGCTCGTTCGCTATTGCGGCCTTTCCCGGGAATTTTCTAAGCACCGGCTCGAAGTCACCCTCGGCGTAGGACTTCACGATGTCGAGCATGGTAAGGATGGCGTCCACGTGGAAATGAGTGGTATCCACAAATCCCTGGGCCATGACGTAATAAACGCCCGAGAACTTCGAGGGATCCAGGTAATAATCCACCTCGCCCGCCCTGTGCTGCTCGTCCATATGCCTTATCTCGGAAACCACCGCGTTTAGGTTCTCGATAAGCATATTGATGTTGTTCTTTATCTCGTTGAAGTCTCCGTTGTACGAATCCGTTATCCTCGACGGAATGTCGCCCCGGGATATTCGGTCCACATACTCCGCCGCCACGTTAAGCGGGCCTATCACCGCGTCGAGCGTCGCGTTTATCCCTTCGACGATGGGCCGGAACTCGAAGTTAATCTGTCCCGGATCTGCGCGGATGTCGAGCTTCCCTCCAACTGCCGCGTCCGTCAAACGTTTGGTCTCGGAAATAAGCGTCAAAAGGATCCGCGCAATATTACGGTACAGAAAGATCCCCAGGCCGAGCGCGATAATCACGCCCAGAACGCAGATCAGAATGGTCAATGTCGTCGAGTTGCGCGCAAGCGAGGTGTTCTCCTGCGCCCTCTCCATGGCCTGTTTTGAATTACGCTCCAGCAGTGTCGTTAACAGGGGCGGAAGTTTGGCCCCCTGGGCCCCGGCCTCTCCGAGTAAACGGATGGCGTTATCCTTATCGTTGGCGTTAACATATCGCAGTATTTCATCCCTCATCTGGTTGTACTTGAGAAGTTCGGTCTTGAAGGTTCCGATAATCTCCTTATCTTCGGATGATTTTGCTGCCGATTCGTATTTATTCAGCGCCGCAGCCCACTTTTTATCCACCTCGGCCACGTCGTTCAACCTCTGGCTTGCGTCTCGGTTGAGAAGGAACCTCTCGTAAATCGAAACAATCGAGAGAATGCGCATATTGAGGACGCTCTCCTGCAGCTCCGAAACCGCTTCCAGGCCGAGTACGTTTTCCTCGTACATCGCCTCGCCGGCGGTGCTGATGCGCAGTATGTTGGTTATACCGATAACGCCCACCAGAGCCGCGATCACCGTGAGCACGAGAAAACTCGAAATGATCTTCGTGCCCAGTTTCATGTTTTTAAGCATATGCCCCTCCTGTGTAAGGCTTTTATTCAGTAAAAATACCGGCCCGCGCCTGGCGCCTTTATTGGCCCTCAAGGGAGCCGCTAACTCCTTTCGCTCTATCTTTAAGAATCCCGTCGTATCCCGAATACGCGCGGCGCCCTTCGCTTCGGCGGATGTTCTCCAGTGACCGGCGCAATACCGACCGGGCGCCGTCCGTAATCGGATCGTCATGCCCGGAGTAGATGGTTTCGATCGGAAGAGCGCATACGCGCTCCATGACGGCCGTAAATTCCTCGGAATAAGTTCCGTCGGAGGACCGAATGTTGACCGGGCTGTCTCCGCTGAAAAGCACCCCTTCGGATTTCGAATAGAGAAATATCGAATCGTTCGAATGCCCCGGTATGTGTATCACCTCGAAAAAGGCGTCCCCCATGCGGATGATCTCGCCGTTTGCGAGCGGACTTCCAGATCCTTCGACTCTTCCGAAGGCCCTCACGATAGGATCGAAGCGCCGCTTGACGGCACCCAGACCCGCCGCGTGGTCGAAATGGGAGTGCGTAAGTACGACCTGCTCCACCGGCCTTTTCCCTACTCCGGTCGATATCGATTCGATCTCCGTAATCACGAATCCGTCCTGTCCGATGTCCACAAGCGTGTTCACGTCGGCCAGAGTATTCCAGGAACCCAACACCAAGTAGGCGTTGCACGAATAAAGCCTGGGATTGCTTTCAAGCCTGATGACCTTCATGCTCCGCCCCCGGACTTTCTGTGCAACTGCCCATCGGGCACTACCTGCTCGAACAATCGAGCCGCCTCATCCGGCATTTTCTGCGTCTGCTCGGTCGCGAAAAAGCCCCCAGGCGCGAGCGAGCGATGGAACATTCGTATGACCTCCACGCGCTCGGCCGGCTGAAAATGTAAAAGTACGTTTTTGCAGACGATAAGGCTGAAATCATCGCCAACGGGCTCCAGCGAAAGCAGATCGTGCCGCCGAAAGCTTACCGCTTTTTTAATGTTATCGTCGATTCGGAAGAACCCGGGGTGGCCGTTCGGCTGAAAATATTTTTTAAAAATGTTCTCCGGTATGCGCGATAGTGGCTCTTCGGGATACACGCCCTCCGCTATGATCTTATCGAACCCGTCGCCCTCGTCGATATCGCTCGCGATAATCGACACGTTCCTGAAGCCGAAGCGCCCCATGCTCTCGGCAAGCAAAATGGCCAGCGAATAGGGCTCCGGCCCCATCGCGCATCCGGCGTCCCATATCCGGACCCTGCTTCGCCCGGAGGCATAGGGCACGAGATGCCGCACCGCAAGCTCCAGAACGTGCATATCCCTGAAGAAATACGTAAAGGCCATCCCCCGCACCTATGCCCGTTTTCTCGTTTTGAGGCCGTATCTGAACGCGTAATTACCCCGCTGCGACGCGGGAACTCTGATCCTATCGCCGAAAAAACCTATCGCCCCGTAAAGATCGAGCACCCTGAGCACCGCCGCGCTGTGCCCGACGAGTGAAAGGCTCTTCCCGTTTCCGGCCGCCTCACGCTTTAGGGCCACCAGCAGTTGAAATCCGGCGGTGTCCATCTCGCTCACCCCGGAGAGGTCGATCTCCATCGACTGGACCGCTTTCAGGTGTTTCGACAGCTCGCCGTGCAGGCGCTTTACGGTGTAAATGCCCGCCTCCCCCTGAATACTGACGGCGATATGATTGTTCTTCTTCCTGCCGGCCTTTATCTTTACCCTGTCGTCCATAGCATCACTCTCCCGCCATGTTTCAGGCCATCAGTTTCTGCACCGCCGAGATCAGCCGGTCCGGCGTGAACGGCTTTACCATCCATGCCTTAACGCCAGCCTCCTTTCCCTCGGCCTTCTTGTCCTCGCCCGATTCCGTCGTAAGCATAATGACCGGCGTGAACCTGTGCGCCGCATAGGCCTCGTCATTTTTCAGCGCCTTGACAAACGCAATGCCGTCCATCTCGGGCATGTTCACATCGCAGATTATCAGATTGATCTTTGCGCCGGAGAGTTTCGAGAGGGCGGTTTTGCCGTTGTCCGCCTCGACGACATCGTAGCCGTTCTCCTTCAAGGAGAACGCTAAAAGCTGCCGTACGCTCTCGGAATCGTCGATGACCAGTATGGTTTTACCCATGTTTACACCTCGTAAAAATAGTAATGCCGAGCTACTCAATCGCCATTGGCCTGCCTTCCGTCCCTTTCGCTGAACATCCTCTGCACCCTGTCGATAAGATCGTCCATATTGACCGCTATGATCCCCTCGAACTGTTCGCCCCGGGCAAGCTTCTGTCGAAGCTCCTTTTCATATTCCTCGGACTCGGAGGAGTAGAGAACGATCCCCTGGAAGTCGCGGAGTGACGACCTAAGGCGGCGGAGCAGCTCGTCGGGCTGCACGTTTACCTGGTTATAATTTAAAATGACATAATCCGGAAAGATGTCCGTGGCCTGCCACAGCGCGTTCACGCCGTTCTCGCTAACGAAGATGTGGTCGCGCTCGAAAAACTCCGAAAGGGTGGCCACAAGGGTCCTCCTTAGATCGTCGTTCGGCTCGACTATAAGGACTTTCTCTGTACGTGGATTGGACATCGTATCGTTCGGTGCCGCCGGCCCGCTCCTTCGAGGATTCGAAAGGGCCGTCCGGATGGCCCTTCCCGAATAGTACAATACTCCATTCGTGCCGAATGACAATACGCTCAGACGCCTAAACTCATCATGGCAGGGGTGTATTATAGGGAACCAAAAGCATCAAACCGAAGCGGCATTGGGTGTAGTTAGCTACTGAAAAAGAACTAGCGACATAATGCGTGATTTTTAGGGCTCTACAAGCCCGCTCTTGACCGCGTACTTCACCAGGTCCGCCACCTTGTGGATGCCGAGTTTTTTCATGATATTGGCCCTGTGCGCCTTTACGGTCTTGTCGGAGATCCAGAGCGTGGAGGCTATCTGGGCGTTGGAGCGCCCCTCGGCTACGAGCTTCAGGATTTCACGCTCCCTGGCCGAAAGCGCGGTGAACTGGGAATCTGCTTTGCCCGCACCCTCTTTCCTGGCGGGGGATATAAAATCGGTGACGACGCTTTTCATGATTCGCGGGCTAAGGTAGATGTTCCCCCTAACCACCTCGGCTACGGCGCGCAGCAGGTCGTCGCCGGCGTTATCTTTAAGGACGTATCCGTTGACTCCGAGCCTTAAAAGCTCGTCGACATACTCCTCGTTGTCGTGGCGCGAGAGGATTATAACGCGAGTCTTCGGAACGTATCTCTTAAGCCGGCGGGAAAGCTCGATCCCCGTCATGCCCGGCATGGAGATGTCGATGATGGCTATCTCGGGCTTGAGCTTTTCGATCATTCCGAGCGCCTCGCGCCCGTCCCCGGACTCCCCCACCACCTCGTAGCCGGGCACTGTGCCTAAAATATGGCGGAGCCCCTCTCGAAGAATGGCGTGATCGTCGGCGAGAAAGATCTTCGTCTTATTCATGGTTTCCTCCCAGCGGAATCCAGACCGCTATTCGAGTGCCGCGGCCGGGCCTGGAGCTTATTCCCACCTCCCCGCCCAGCGTTTCAGCGCGCTGGCGAAGGTTCGACAGGCCGAAACCCTTTTTCGTCTCGTCCAGCCCGTCCGCGTCGAAACCGAAACCGTCGTCCTCCACCGCAAGTACAACGGCCCGCCCCGTAACGGGACGCGAAAGCTCGATCGCCACCCGGCCGGCCCCGGAATGCCGTATAATGTTCGAGAATATCTCCTGGACCATCCTATACAGGTTTACCTCCAGGTCGTGGGGCAGTTTTCCCACGTTTAGGTTCAGGGCGGTCTCGATACCGTTTGCCTCGAGATAATTTTTGGCATACCACCGCACCGTGGCCTCCAGTCCAAGGTCGCTCAGAATGGAAGGGTACAGTCCGGTGTAGACCTCCCGAAGCTCCTGGCTCCCCTTGTCGATGAACCGCAGTCCTGTGTCGAAGCGGTCCCGGTATTTCCTGCGGTCTTTTTTAAAGGCGGCGAAATTGAGCTTCGCGGCTATGATCGTCTGGCCCACGCCGTCGTGCAGATCGCGCGCAACCTTCTGCCTCTCCTTCTCCTGTGAGGTCATGATCTCGCTGGAGAGGCGCTTGATCTCCGCGACCGCCTTTCGGTGGTCCGTAACGTCTGTAATGAAAACGGCCAGCCGCGAAAGGGCGCCGTTGCGCCCGGCGATGGGATACACATAGTCGGTGAAAAAGGACCCGCCATCCCGATGCTCGAAGCGCACGGGCCCGGCTGTACGCAGGGCCTCCTCTACGCGTTTTTTGAAAAGCTCCGCCTGTGGCGGCGGCAGAAAATTGTACAGGCACGAACCTATGAGCTCCTCCGCCCTGCGGCCCAGGTATTTCGACAGCGACTCGTTGGAGGCCAAAATGGCGCCCTTCGTGTCGATAAGGAAAAGGGCCTCCGGGTTTGCGTTGATGAGAGAACGCAGGGTCTCTTCACTCTCGCGCAGGGCCCCCTCCGCCCGCTTTCGCGCGCTTATGTCCCGGATGGTGCCTTCCACCCCGGCCCAGTTTCCGCGCGAATCCAGGTAGCTTTGAGCGCTGACGGAGCCCCAGAACAGGCTTCCGTCCTTTCTCCTCAAGCGCGCCTCGAAGTAATCCAAATAGCCGCCTTTTTCCACTGTTTCGCGCGCTTCGTCCCGCCGCTTGGACTCTTCGAAAAACCCGGCGACCTCACACCCCAGTATTTCCTCCGGTTCGTAGCCCGCGATGCGCCTTACCGATGGAGAAATGAGCACAAGCACTCCGTTGGGATCGGTGCGGAAAAAGACGTCGCGAATATTGTCGAACAGCCTCCGGTATTTTTCCTCGCTGGCCCTAAGTCTTCGATCCAGGGCGTGGCGATAGAGGGTCATCTCGACCGAGATGATGAGCTCGGGGTCGCTTATCGGCTTGAGGATATAGCCGTACGGTCCAGTCTCGCGCGCCTGGCGCACGGTGGGCTCGTCGGCGTGGGATGTGACGAAAAGAACCGGAACGTCATACAGCGCGGCGATGCGCCCGGCCGCCTCAATGCCGCTTTTCTCCCCGTCGAGAACGATATCCATGAGGACTATGTCCGGCCATAGTTCCCCCGTCTTAGCCACCGCCTCGTCGGCGTCGGAGACGGTCGCAAGCACCCGGTGTCCGCGCCGTTGGAGCACCGCCCCCATGTCCGTCGCGATTATGGCCTCATCCTCGACTATAATGACGCCCGCGCCCTGCATGCGTTTCTCCGGAATATCCGCCCTCTATCGGAATGGCCATCCGCCTGCGCGGAAACTCCTCCATCAGGCGGCACCTGTCGCGATAAAACTCGCGGCCCGAGCAACCGACAAACGATCGGGCGCAGGAGTTCATCTATATTTAGAGCGCCCACGCCTGAAAAGCCGGGGCCCGTCGATCGCGCTCCCTCTCCCCAATACATATCATCGCAAAACGGCCCTGTCAAATCATTTCGTGGCGTCATTTCGGCTCCGCGAAATTGTATTGACTATTGGCCCGAATCCCGTCCCTTTGAGTTGCGGCCCCGGCGCCGTCTTAGGGCAGGGCCAATTTGAAGCGCTGTTATGCGCGGCCTGAAAATGATAAGGAGCGCTAAATGGAAGCACTATCGCTCGTCCCGGCGCCCGACACCATCCCCGCCCCATGGTGGCTGTTCGAGGCCCTTGTCGTCATCGCCCTCACCATACATTTTATCTTCATTAACATCGTGGTTGGCGGAGGCATCATCGCGCTGGGCTCGCGCCTTAGACAAGCTAAAAAGGACACCGTCCCGTTTGCCGTTCCGGGAATAACGACGGCCCTCGCGCTCGGCATCAATTTCGGCGTGGCGCCGCTCCTCTTCGCCCAGGTGCTGTACGGCCAGTTCCTGTACACGAGCTCAATTTTAATGGCGGTCTGGTGGATCCTCGTCATACCGGTTCTCATTGCCGCCTACTACGGCGCGTACATATATTCTGAAGGCAAGGCGCAAGCTATCCGCTCCACTGCACTCGCTTTATCTCTCGCGGCTCTCCTGTACATCGCATTCATCTTCGTAAATAACATGACGCTAATGCTCAATCCCAAGGCATGGGCTGCATATTTCGGCAACCGCTCGGGAACCATGCTCAACCTATCCGACCCTGCGCTCATTCCGCGCTATGTCCATTTTCTCGTGGCCTCCGTGGCGGTGGCCGGTCTCTACGGCGCCCTTCGCGCCCACCGGAGTGAAGGCCCAAAAGCCCCCGCCGTTTGGAAGGGCCTGCGTATATTCTCCGGCGCTACTGCGGTCCAGATTGCCTCCGGTTTCTGGTTTCTACTTTCCCTGCCCGACAACACCATGCGCCTGTTCCTTGGCGGAAACATCCTTTATACCACAATACTTAGCGTCGGCATCGTACTTGCAATAGCGACGGTCCTTATGGCGGTACGCGGCCGCCTGATTCCGACTACGGCCTCTTTGCTCGTGCTGGTAGTACTCATGGTTGTCAATCGGGCAAATCTTAGAAGCGCTCTTCTATCCGAATATTTTAAACCGGCCGACTTAATGCTAGAACCACAGTTTGGCGTAATGGCGCTCTTTCTTTTGGCCGTTGCCGGAATGGCCTTTGCAATCCGGCGCATGATCTCGATGCTGCCCGCTTCGGGCGTGGGGAGGAACGGACGGTGAACTATCCAATATGGGACACGGGCTTCTTTAGCGGCGGATCGCTCATCGCGCTCATTTCGGTTCCGCACGTTTATATCGCCCATTTCGCGGTCGGCGGGGGGCTCTTTTTATGGCTGACCGACCGTAAGGCATTGATGGAAGGGAACGCTCTGCTCGATGATTATCTCAGGGCGCACAACTGGTTTTTCCTCCTGCTAACAATGGTTTTCGGCGGCGTTTCCGGTGTGGGCATCTGGTTTATCCTCGGCCTCGTAAGCCCTGCGGCGATATCGTCGCTCATCCACAACTTCGTTTTCGCCTGGGGAATCGAATGGACCTTCTTCCTCGGCGAGATCGTCGCCCTGCTAATCTACCATTATCATTTCGACACCATGAAACGCCACTTGCGCCTCAGGGTGGCCTTTCTTTATTTTGTATTCGCGTGGATGAGCCTCTTCGTAGTAAACGGCATACTGAGCTTCATGCTGACTCCCGGCGCGTGGATAAAAAGCCGCGACTTCTGGGACGGCTTCCTTAATCCCGGATTTGCGCCATCCACCCTCTTTCGCTCGTTCGCGGCGTTCATGTTTGCCGGGCTCTTTGGCTATGTCACGACGGTCCGTATGGAGGAGGGCGAATTTAGGACGCGGATGATGCGCTACTGCACGAAATGGCTCCTCTACCCCATGATAGGCCTCGCCATTTCCGGCGCATGGTACTTTTACGCGGTGCCCGCCGCAACGCGCCATACGGCCTTTGCGGTCAATCCCGAGATGGGCCCCTACGTGTGCACCATCGTTGTAGCCTCCATCCTCATCTTCGCGGGAGGACTTGCCCTTTCGCTTAGAAGCGGCCGGGTCCTCCAGAAATCGATAACGGCCGTCCTCATCCTCATCGGCCTGTCGTGGATGGGAGGCTTCGAGTACGTGCGCGAGATCAGCCGCAAGCCCCATGTAATAAGCGAATACATGTACTCGACCTCCATTTCGGTGCTGGACGAGGAGAGACTAAACCGCGAGGGCGTGCTGCCCAATGCGCGCTGGTCGAGCGTTCACTCCCTTACAGCGGATAATGCCATGGAGGCGGGACGCGAGCTCTATCGCATCCAGTGCTCCCCCTGCCACACCGCGGGCGGAATACGAAACGACATCATTCCCAGAACTCGCGCCTTTACCTATCTCGGAATGCTATCGCAGCTAACGGGGCAGGGCAGGGTAAAACCGTATATGCCGCGCTTTGCAGGCACCGAGGCCGAAAAGAGGGCGCTAGCGGAGTATATAGTCGCCGGCCTTAACGGCCAAACGCTCGAGGCCCGCCCCGAACCCAAGGCCATACGCCATCTTCCCGACTCCGCGCCTCTGCAATTCGATTCTAAAAACGACAACTATGTGCTACTGGCGTGGAGCGGTTCCGGAATGCACTTTGTCTCGGACAGCGACCCCTGGTTTGTCATACTTCCGCCTGCCGCCGGGCTCGAGGCCCTGCTAATAAGACGCGGAGGCACGCCCGAGCCGGTCAGCGAAAAGGTCGTTATAAATTATAGGGTCGAGCCGGGTTTTGAAAGCCCCTCGCGGCACAGCCTCTTCTGGGATTACGCCGAAAAATATTTTAACACCAAGCCCGCCCCCGACAAGGGGCTTCTCGGAAACGGAACGTCCGGAGAGCTCGCGTATAACGATAAAATCATGTCCTTCGCGGCGGATGGAATACCGATACTCCCGTATACCGACGTCGGAACGTTCAACCCGTATCCGCTCTTTACGATTACAGCTAAGGATTCCGCTAGCGGCAAAGTGCTCGCCTCCACAAGAACGGTCCTTCCGGTCTCGACCGAGATGGGATGCCGCAACTGCCACGGCGGCCCATGGCGCTGGAAAAACATCTCCGGTATAGCCGACGATACGGCGCACGACATCCTGCGCCGACACGACCGCGCGCACGGAACTGACCTTATGGCGAGCGCCGTAAAGGGCAAGCCGCGCCTCTGCCAGTCATGCCATGCCGACCCGGCGATCAATGCAGTCGGCGACGGGAAGCGCCTTCCCCTTTCGGCATCCATCCACGGCCTGCACGCCAACTACATTCCCGTTAAAGGCGCGGACGCATGCGGTCTCTGCCACCCGTCGCATAAAAACGGCGCTACACGCTACGCGCGCGGATTGCACGCCTCTGTCGGATTAAGCTGCGTAAACTGCCATGGCTCGATGAGCGATCACGCAATTTCGCTTCTCCGCTTCGAGGAGGGCAAGCGCTCGGCAGCTTCCCTCATCAAGCATCTCCAGCCCGTTGCCGTCCAGGCCAGAGCCGACATCAAACCTCGTAAACCCTGGATAAACGGGCCCGACTGCCTTGCCTGCCATGTAGACTTCAAAAAACCGTCGGACAATCCTTCCGCCTTCAACAAATGGACCGGTGAAGCCGCGGATCTCTACAAAAACCGCACCGACGACACGGGAAGCCTGCGTTGCGTCGCCTGCCACGGCACGGCCCATGCGGAATACCCGGCGCGCAATCCCTACAACGCACGTCGCGACAGCCTCCAGCCTCTGCAGTATGGAAAAACGCCCTATGCGATAGGGGCCAACCGCGGGTGTGAGACCTGTCACCGGGAGGCGAAGAGGGATGAGGTCCACCATCGGAACATGCTGCGAATGGTGCGCCGCACGGTACGGCAATGAATAGGGCGAGGGGTCAGAGCCTTTATCGGCGATCGGCGTTGGATAAGGGGTCAGAGCCCTCCTGCGGCAAAAATAGGGGTCAGAGCCCTCAATCAATAATACAAAAATCGAGCCCCTCGGGCATCTCGAACGAAAAGCACGCCCATGCCCCGGGCTCGGATTCGGCCCATATCTTTCCGCCGTGCAGCTGGATGATATGCCATGAGAGATATAATCCTATCCCCGAACCCTTTTTATCCCTCAGACGCGGATTATCGAGACGTGAGAACCTTTTAAACAGCCGTATCTTTTCTTCCCCGGAGAAGCCGGGACCTTCGTTCCAGACCGAAACCTTCAGCCGTCTGGCCGAGGTTTTCTCGGCTTTTAGCTTTACCATCCCGCCCTGGTTTCCGTATTTTACCGCATTATTTACAAGATTGACCATCACGATCCTCATTAACTCGGGGTCACAGGTGATGCCAGGCAGTTCCGCCGGACATTCAAGCCGCAAATCGGCCATTTGAGCCTCTATCTGGGGATGCACGATTTCGATCGCCGGATCTATCACCTCACGCATAAAGTCCACCAATCGAGGGTACGCGTCGAAGCTTCCGGTCTCGAAGCGCGAGAGGTTTAGATATTTCTCGCTGATCGCATGAAGGTATTCGGCCTTCCGGACCATCCGCTCCACTTTGTCGTGGCAATCCGGGCCGACCTGCCCGAAATACCCCGAAAGCAGGGTATTTCCGAGCGTAATTATCGACGAGAGCGGACTTTTCATCTCGTGGCTCACAAAACTCAACATTTCCAGATAGCCATTGAGCGCGTCCGTCAGGCGTTCTACATGATACGCCTTTTCCAACGCGTGGCCAATGCTTTTCGCAATCCTGCCGAGCAGACGCACCCCGGCTACCGAGTACGCACCCGGCTCCTTCGCCCGGCAGAATATTAGTCCGATCGGCTTCTTGCCCGCATAAAACGGACAGGCCATGCTTGAATGAATCCCCTCTTTAAGAAGCAGTCTGGCGGATTCGCTCTTGGGATATTTCCGCAGATAATAAGCAAAATCCCCGATAATTCGGTTCTTCCCTTTGAGGAATATCGCGTGGACTGCGCTCCCAACTATATCCGAGGCAAAACCGGGCGTTAGATGGATGGGCGAGTAGCGGGCGCGCGTGTGATGTAATAGCAGCCGGCTCCCTCCCTCCTCGATAAAGGCTATGTCGATACGGTCACATGGAACAATACGACGAATCTCCCTGAAGATCGAATCGATAATCTCCTCGAGAGAAGCCCCTGTGAGGACACGCTTCTGTATCCGCCCGAGTACCGCGTCAATCCGGCCTCCAACACTTTCCTCGGACCGGGTCTTTGCATCCGCTTTACGATGGTGCACCTGGCCCCCTCCCTCATTGGAAACGAAAATTGATCGAGCATATCGACATTTTTGTATAATTGTCAAGAAGAAAGGGAAGAAAGGGGTCAGAGCCCTCCTGCGACAAAAATAGGGGGTCAGAGCCTATCCCAAACTTTTTTCTCATACCTTCGAAAAACTTTTAACTTTCATCCATCGAAAAACGTTTTACCAACAGAAGACAATGGATCAGGGAGGTTTTTATGCCGCGGCCGAAACGAATAATCGCTCCAGGCTTCACATATCATGTGTTTTGCCGCTGTATCGAAAAGAGGGCACTGCTTCAAACTACATTCGCGTCGAATCTTCTCGTAAAGGTACTGACCCAAACGCAGGAGAAATATAACTACGACCTCATCGCGTATCAGATCATGGACAATCACTTTCACTTTGTCATTCAGACAAGGGAAAATGAGGCGTCAATTTCCACAATAATGCAATACATCAAGGCGAGATTCGCCGAAAAGTACAATCGCGCCAAAGGAAGAAGCGGCCCATTTTGGAACGAGCGATTCGGGGACACCATTGTAGAGAAATCCGACAGGCCGGTAATATATCTGCTATACCTTCTCTGGTATCTGGCTTTCAATCCGGTGAGAAAAAGCCTGGCGTCGAATCCGCGTTTATACCCTTACGGCAGCATAAAAAGCTATCTGGAAGAAAATTACGAATCGCCGGTACGAATTTCGTTACATGAATATTTTCTCGATCTTGGTAAAACCTTTGCGGAGAGGGTAAAGGCATTCCTTTACTACGAGGAAGCCTATAGAAAGCGCCTGGCCCTGCTTTTCTAAGACGGTGCATTCAATTCATTGTTCATCCGGCCTGATCGGAATACGATCGGGGAGGATCCGCCTTCCTGCAAACCCTCCGATTCACCGAAAACTCTCAACAGTTTATCGCATTTCATTGAAATCCGCAGCCCTTTTTACTCATATCGCTAACTGACGATGCGCAGCAGGCGATTGGGTTGATATAATCACGCTTGGTTGGCGGAAATGGAGACGGAAAATGAAGAGGGGTCAGAGCCTGGAGCACAAGGGGTCAGAGCCCTCCCACCCCACCAACAAAAGAGCGCGGCTTTCGCCGCGCTCTTTTGTTGCCTCTACGCATTTTCTACGCTTTTTCTGACCTTTTACTTCTCTTAGCCTTCAGGCATAGCTTTACCTATTAATAACCTTAGCCTTCAGGCATCACTTTACCTTTTGTGTCCTTTGCCTTTTACTTCTCTCAGCCTTCCGGCGTAACTTTACCTCTCAATAACCTTTGCCTTCAGGCTTCCCCTTCGACTTAAGGCTCTGTTTTACCCTTCAAGCCTCCCTTGGCCTTAAGCACAAGGGGTCAGAGCCTCACTCCTCGAAATTAGAACTTCACTTCTGACTTTATCCAGACCATGTCTTCTTTAATCTTGGACTTAACGCCGGTATTGCTGGTGGTTTCCCGCTCTCCGGTCTGGTACAGTGCCATAATCTGGACCGACTTGTTGAACTGGTAGCCCAGGCCGCCCCAAATCTGCGTGCCGTCCACCTTCGCGTCATCGTCGGCCTTGGACTTGCCGTAAGCATACTTGCCATAGATAAGAACCGGAAGACCGGCCACATCCGCCAGGTTGATGTTCGCGAAGACCTCGAACAGGGTATAGTCCTTTTTATTCGCGTCGGAGGCGCCATCGCGCTCGCCGAGGATGAAGTTACCGCCCACCTTGAACGACTTGTCGCTCCAGCCAATACCGCCGCCATAGTAGGTGACCTTGTTGTCGTCGCTGGTAGGATCAATGTCCCTGGTATGGAAGTAGCCGTTTATAAGGAGCTCCTTAATCGGGTTGATGCTGAGCACGCCCCAATAGGCCTTATCCGTAACCTTCTGGTCTTCCGTGTATTTAAAACCGCTGCCATTTGAATACATACCGGTCAGGGTGACCATCTTCATGAGGGTGATATCGGCCTTAAGTCCCAGGTCGGCCGACGAGACGTCGACGCTATCGTCCAGAAGATCCGCGGACTTGTCGAGATAGGTGTTGTAGATCCAGCGCGCCCCGCTCATCCCGTCGCCATGGCCAATGACAGGGGTCCCAACCACGCCATACTGCACCACGAGCTCCACCGGGTCGAAATTTTGCTTCATCTGAACATAGGCATTCTTGATGAACATGATGTTATTGGCTGTGGTTTTGTTTTCGGTAGCAGTATTATCCCACTTGCTTTCACTTACCCCGGAGCCGTCCAGCGTAACCTTCGCGCTCCACACGTCGTCAATCTTCTTGGCGAAGTTGATATACGCCCTCTGAAGGCGCATGGTGTCGGAGCCCTCCTGCAGGGGGCTGTTTTCGTTCGCCTTCTGCACGTAACCCCAGTCCAGATAAAGCACACCGCTAACGTCCACAACCGGCTTGGCCTCTTCCTGCGCAAACGCGGCGCCTGCAAAAACGAACACGGCCGCCGTAAGAAGCGCAAAAACTCTACGTGACTTCATGCGTAATTCCTCCTGAAATGGTTTTGTTGTTAGATCGGAATCGCCGCGCCACCCAAAGATACGCGGCCCTCCTTTTTCGGAAAAGTAGGGGCCGACACATCAGGGAAACACGATGTCTCCGTAGTTTGGCCGCCACACCGCGTATCGCGCCGGGCGGGCCTGTCGAAACCTTCAAATTGAGAGCGAACATACCGAAAATACGATCGAGTGTCAACGCAAAAAATCTCGATCGAGGGCTCTGACCCCTACCCTCCATCCCGCCCACCCCGCCTATGCTCTGACCCCTGCCTCCACTCCGCCGGCTCTGACCCCCCTCATCTCCCGAATTTTGCTGTAAATCCTGCGCGCCTCGGGATAAAATTGTACTTTACGCGCACGGAGTACGGCGCGACATATAGCCTTCCGGGGCGCCTGCGCGCCACCAGACATCTAACGGAGAAGGAACATGGAATGCGGTTGCGGCGGAGCACTCATCGAGGGGAAGAGCTGTTACAGCGTGAGCCGCGGCAACTTCTATCTGCTTCTGGAGGACATCCCGGCCTTTCAGTGCACGCGCTGCGGCCGCGTCCTGTTCACCGAGGAGACTGTGGAACGCATCAAGAAAATCGAAAACCGGCTCGAACGCGACGCTTCGGAGGTGGCGACCGGCAAGCCGTCGGTTCACCTGTACGATTACTGAGAGCGGGGGCAAAAGCGGCATGTTCGTGATGTAAACGCTCCCCTGGACCGACCGGCCGCGCCGGAAACACATTTCGACAGGAGAAATAAAATGAGACTCAGGTTCGCGCCCAGCCCCACGGGCTATCTGCATATAGGAAACGCGCGCACGGCGGTGCTAAACTATCTGCTCGCGCGCAAATACAACGCCGCCTATGTCCTGCGAATAGAGGATACGGACATGGAGCGCAGCACGCGCCGGTCCGAGGACTCCATCCTCCAGGACCTCCGCTGGCTCGGCATCCGCTGGGACGAGGGCCCCGACACGGGCGGCGAAAACGGTCCGTACCGCCAGTCCGAGCGCTTCGATATCTACAAAAAATATACCGACCTGCTCCTCGAGCAAAAGAAGGCCTATCACTGCTACTGCAGCCAGGAGGAGCTGGAGGCCATGCGCCGCGAGGCCTCCGAGGCAGGCCGCGCCTTCGTCTATCCCGGCAGGTGCCGCTCGCTCGACCGGGCCGAAAGGGCCGCGTTCGAGGCCGAGGGCCGAAGGCCCACCGTGCGCTTCCGCGTACCCGAGGGCGAGACGGTAGTGGTGGAGGACCACATAAAGGGCCGCGTGGTCTTCGAGAGCGGCAATATCGGGGGCGACTTCATCATCGTGCGCTCCGACGGCGTACCGGTTTACAACTACATCGTCATCATCGACGACGCCCTCATGAAGATCACCCACGTGGTGCGCGGCGAGGACCATCTTCCCAACACTCCAAAGCAGGTGCTCATAGCGCGCGCCCTGGGGCTTCCGGTCCCCGAATACGCGCACCTCTCGCTCGTACTCGGAAGCGACCGCTCGAAGCTCAGCAAGCGCCACGGCATCACCTCGGTCGAGGTTTACCGAAAGGAGGGATACCTGGCCGAGGCGCTCGTAAATTATCTCGCCATGCTCGGCTGGGCCGCGGAATCGGGCGAGGAGATACTCTCGATCGACGAAATGGCAAGCCAGATAGAGATGGGAAACCTCGCGCGAAGCGCTGCGGTCTTCGACTTCCAAAAGCTCCGCTGGATGAACGGGATGTACATCCGCGCCCTCGACCTATCCCGCGCCGCCGATCTCTTCATACCGTACCTTGCGGAGTCCGGCTACGACGCGTCAAAGTACGATCGCCCCTGGCTCGAGCGCGTAATCGACGCGGTGCGGGGAAACTGCGAGGTGCTCTCGGACATCGCCCGCTACGCCGCGCTCTTCCTCGACGATATAATGGAGCCGGACGCCGAGGCCGTCGCCATGCTAAAGGAGCCGGACTCCAAAATCGTCGTCGCCGAGGCCCGCCGGCTCATCACGGACGAGCTCGGAGAGTCCAACTACGCCGCCGAACTGGTCAACCTAATAAAGAAGAACACCGGAATGAAGGGAAAGAAACTCTTCATGCCGGTGCGCGCCATGCTCACCGGCTCTCTCCACGGCCCCGAGCTCGACATAACGGTGCCGCTCCTCGGCTACGCCAGGTGCCGCGCGCGTATCGAATACGCCTACAGGCGGTTTTGCTCATGAGGCCGGCATGCTCATAGTGCGCAGGGACGGCGCCCGCGCGGGCGACACCCTCTATCTGGCCTGCGGGATAAATCCGCCGGGCCTGGAGCGCGACTGCGCGACAGGCCTTCTCCGGGGAATACTGCAGGTGTTCGCCCCAACGGCCCTTGCCGCAACCGACGGCGGAATACTCGCGGCCGCTCGCGAGATCTCAAAGCACGCCGGGCTTGGATATCGCATAATGCAAAACGCCCTCCCCGCCGCGGTGGAAGCTGGAGGAGTCGACCCAAAGTCGTCCGGCTACCTCTTCTGTTCGCCGCGCCGTCCTGTAGCCACCATGGCCATCGCCATCGACGGAACACGGGTCGTCCCCATAGGGGAGCTTGTCCCCTCCGAAAGCGCCCTCGAAAACGGGAACGACGAAGGGCCCCCGGGTAAAGCCGGACCCGGCCGACCATAAACCGACACCGGAGGAAAACATGAAGCGTCTTGCCCGAATCCCGATCGCCGCGCTTTTGCTTTCCAGCGTCGCGTGCGCCGACGTCCCCCGCGCAATACCCGTCGGAAGCTGGGACTACGCCCTTCTCGTAAACGGGGTCCGCGCCGGAAGCGCCCATATATCCAATCGGAGGGAGGGCGAAACCTACGTAATCACCTCCGAGCTCGACATAGACATCGCCGGCATGAGGAACGTCTCCCGCCAGGTGGTTACCGAAACCGTCGACTTCACCCCCATAAAGCTCGAAACCATCAATCGCACACATGGCCCGAAAGGCTGGAGGGACATCCGGACGACCGCCCTGTTTCGCGGCGCGGAGGTCGAGATACGCTCCGGAGGCCGGGCAACTCGCATTTCGCTTTCCGGGGACTACGTCCTCGACGGCAACTACTTCGCCGCGAAGCTCATCCAGGGCGGATTCCGCGAAGGGCTGGAGATCAAGGCGGCGATCTACGATCCGTCCATAGAACTCGACGCCCTTGTCCCCGTCACCACGCGGGTGGTGGGCCGCGAAACGGTCGAAGTCGCCGGGAAAAAGCGAAGCCTTCTGCATATCAGCCAGTCCATCGACGTCATCAAGAGCGCCGACTCCTACCTCGACGAAAACGGGGTTATGGTGAAGGCCGTCATGCGGATGATGAACCTCACCATCGAGCTGGTTTTAAAATGAACCTCAGCCGGCGTTCGCATCACCTGGCGCAAAGCCTTCCGCCCATCATGGCCGTTTTACTCGCTGCGACATCGCTCGCCGGCCCGTCCGGCCTTCAAACCTCGCTCTTCTCCGTGCCCGCCCGGGGGGATGTGCGGCGCATACCGCTGGAGCGCGTAAGCGTCTATCGCCTCTCCTCCTCCGACGAGGCGTTTACCCTGCCCGATACGCCCTTCCAGCGGGTAAGGAACCGGGACGCCGGCAAAGATGGGGCGCGAGTCACGCTCGCCTCGGGAGAGGCCGGAGCCACGCCCTCGCCATCCCCCGCGGACCTGGAGGACACGCCGCTACTCACCATGGACGACCCGGCGGTTCGCTCCCTCGCCGCCCGTGCAAGGCGCATGGGCGAACCGGTGGCATCGGTCGTTCGCCTGGTCCATGCCCACATATCCGACAAACGCGCCGGCATACCCATCATCCCGGCGCGCGAGATAGCGCTCGGCCGTGCGGGCGACTGCACTGAGCACACGGTGCTCGCTGTAGCCCTGCTTCGCTCCCTCGGCGTGCCGGCCCGCGCGCTCGTGGGGATGGTTTACTGCGAAAGCTTCGAGGGCGCTCGGAATGTCTTTGTTTTTCACATGTGGGCGGAGGCCTACAGCGGAGGGCGCTGGGTCCTGGTCGACGCCACGCGGCCCGGGGGCGAAGGGAGCAACCGTTACGTTGCATTCGCCTTTCATCATCTGAAAACGGCCGCGCCGCTCTCGTACCTAAGGGCCGTCGCCGCCATCCAAAACCTCCAGGTGGAGCGAGTACCCTGAAGTCCTGCCGGACCCTCAGGCCCTTCGCGAAAGCCTTCGCAGCCTGTCGGTAAAGTAGCGCATCTCCTCCACACCCAGGAGCGCGCAGCAGGCCAGGTAAACCGCCCCGCCCGCCGAAATTAGAAGGGCCAGCGCGGCCGCCCGGCGGGCAAATGGATCGCAGATCCAGTCGACCCGGCCCGCCACCAGAAGCACCGCCGCCACCATGGCCCCGCTCGCCAGGCAGTATTTTAGAAAGGGCGCCACAAGCGGCCGCGCGGCCACCGCGCCTATCTTACGGAACAGCCACCACAGAAGCAGGGCCACCTGCACCGTGCCCGAGATGGAATTTGCGAGCGAAAGCCCCGCGTGGATAAGCGGGGTTTGCATGAGCGCGTAACCCAGGCTAATGTTGAGAACAAACGATACCGTGGATGCGATTACCGGCGTCCGGGTGTCTTTTAGCGAGAAGAAGGTCGGCGTCGTTATACGAAGCACCGCTACCGAGGCTATCCCCATGCTCGCGTAGAAGAGCGCCCGCGCCGTCATCTCCGCGTGAAAGGCCGTAAAGGCTCCCCGCATAAAGAGGACCGAAACGATCGGCACACCCGCGGCCATTAACGCCGCAGACGCCGGCACCGCGAGAAACAGCGCCGCGCGGAGCGAACGCACGTAGATGGTCTTAAGCGCCTCCATGTCGTCCCGCGCCGAAACGCGCGACATCTCCGGAAGGATGACGTTTCCGATGGAGATGATGAATATTCCGAGCACCATCTCGGTAAGCCTGTCCGAATAGTACAGGTAGGAAATGCTCCCCGGAGCGAGCATGGAGGCCAGCACCGTGCTCATGAATATGTTGATCTGGTAGACGGCTATGCCGAATACCGCCGGGGCGATAAGCCTGAATATGGACCGTATGCCCGGATGGCCGAAATCGAGGGAGAAACGCATCCGGAACCCCGACTTGATCATATAGGGGACTTGTAGTAAAAGCTGGAGTGTACCTCCCAGGATGACCCCCCAGGCAAGGCCGTGGAGCGGCTCGTCGAAGAGCTTTCTGAAAAAGAGCGCGCCGACTATAAAGCCAACATTTAAAAGCACCGGCGAGAAGGCCGGAGCGAAGAAATAGCCGTGCGAATTGAGCACGCCCATGGCGAAGGCCACCATACCCACGAAGAAGAGATACGGGAACATGATACGGTTCAGCTCGGTAGTAAGCGAAAGCACGGCCTGGTCGGAAAATCCATAGGCGAAAAGCCTGACAATCTCCGGCGAGAAGAAGACGCCCAGCGCGCAGATCGAGAAGAGCACCAAAAGCAGTATGGACAGGGTCTTCTGCGCAAGCTTCAACGCCTCCTCATCGCCCCGTCGTACGAGGTATTCCGTGTATACCGGGATGAAGGATATGGTCAGCGCGCCTTCGGCCACCAGGCGCCGCAGCAGGTTCGGTATGCGAAAGGCGACGAAGAAGCCGTCGAGCTGGGCCGACGCGCCGAAACAGGCGGCGACGATCATATCGCGAATAAAACCCATCACCCTGCTTGTCAGGGTGGAAATCATTACCGTCCCCGCGGATCGGAGCATCGAGTGCGCCGCCATAATGGCGACTGTATGGTGGGAGGGACGAATTAAGTCAAACGATAATTATTCCCCCCAGTGCCCAGCGCCCAAAACACGAGGGCGCAGTCCCTCGCGCCCACCTCCTGGGGGTTGGGGGGTGGCAGGTCGCGGGAGAATTCTCTTGACAAAAGGCTGCCCGCGCCATGCTATCATGATAACAATGTCAACCGGGCGCCTTAAAATAAAACGTATTTTGTGCGTCGCCTTTCTGTCGGCCGTCCTCCTTGCGGCCGCAAAAGCGCATGCCGGCTATTACGAACAGGGCAGCCGGTATTACGTGTACCGTAATTACGCAAAAGCTCGCGAGATGTTCCTAAAGGCCGTCGAGGTCTCCAACGACGGAAACGCCTACTACTTCCTCGGAGAGATCGAAAAAAACGAAAAGAACTTCGACAAGGCCGTCGACTATTACCAGCTCGCCGTAAAGGGGCGCATCAATAAAAAATACTTTAAGCTTGCCTACTGGAACGTCATCGTTCTAACCGAGCAGACCGGAAATTACACCGGCATGGTCAAATTCTGCCGCGAGCTCTATGAAAGGACCGGGGACCAGGGGGCCAAAACAAAGGTGGAATCGGTAATAAACAGGTTCCTGTGGACCGACAACGAGGAGGCCAGGCAATCCTACAACCGCGGCATCGAGCTTAAAAAGATCGAAAACTTCGACGAGGCCGATTCCGCCTTCAGGGAGGCCGTCTCGCGCGACTCCGCCTTTCTCGCGCCGCGCTTCGAGCTGGGGCTTTCGGAACTAAGGCGCGGCCGGGGCGGCGAGGCCCTGCGCTATTTCGGCCATGTAGTCGAGCGCATCCCGTTCTACGGCGAGGTGCACCTCTTGATGGGCGACATCTATTTCCAGCGCGAGGCATACCGCGACGCCGCGTTCCACTTCGAGCGCGCCATTGAAACCAGCTTCCTCGACAAAAACTCCCGCTATCTCGTATTCATAAAGGGCGCCACGGCCCAGTATAACACCCGGAATTACGAGAAGGCCAGGGAGTATCTCACCTCCGCCCTCAAGCTTAACCCTGCCTCCCGCGAGGCGCTTCTCATGCTCTCCGCGATAAACATAGGAGACGAGAAATACAGCGAGGCGCTCGTCTCGCTCGAAAAGGCGCACGCGCTCGACCCCGACGATACCGAGGTCATTTTCCAGACCGGAAGCATTCACTACCGGATGGGCGACCCGCGCCATATTCGCGAATTCGACCGCCTGTTCGATTTATGCGAGGGCGAAAGCGACCTTCCGGCCAAGTACAACCGGGCCTTCGAAATCCTGGCCCGCCATCATTTTAAGGCCAAAAACTACACGCGCTCGGAGAAGATCCTAAGCGCGCTGCCCGACGGCTCGCGCACCTACGAACAGAACCTCATGCGCGCGCGCGCGAGTTATCAGCTCGGGGATTACGAGGAGGCCATCCGCCGCTTCGAGCGCCTTTCCCCCGGAAACGATGACGACCGCTACATTCTCTGCCAGGCCTACGCCAGGACCGGACATACGGAACGCGCCCGCGGCATACTCACTGGCCTCGCGTCGAACGAGATCTATCGGTCCAGGGCCCGCAGGGACCCGTTCCTCTCGCGCCTGCTCGCCCAGATCGAGGAAGAGGCGAAAGCTAAGTCAGGTGATACAGCAAACTGAAAGCCGGCATCCCCCCTTCGAATTTATGGCATTCGCCTTCATGCTTGCGGCCGCCGCGTTCGCCGTTCTCACGGTCCTTGCCCTGGGTAAAAGCCCCGCCGCGCCGATCTGTTTCGCGGCCGGAGCTTATGCGTGTTTTCTGCTGGGCCGGCTCGACGCCATCGACCCTCGCCCGACGCCCGATTACATCCATTCCGGAAGCGCGGCTTTCTTGAGCGTATGCGCCCTTGTCGTCGGGCGCTTTATCCAGTCCCCTTTGGCCGTCGTTTGCGTCATTCCGCTGATGGCGCTCTTCTTCGAGTTCTACACGCGGCGCTTCCTCGCCATCGGCCGCGGTGATATGGCCGTCGGAGGAGTAGCGCTTAACGCAATATTCGCCGTGCTCGTGCTCTTCCTGTTCCGCGCCGATCCGCGTTTCGACTCCTCGGCCATATCGACCCTGTTCTCGGGAGCCGCCGGAGCGTCCATCGACAAGCCCGTCATCCCGGCGGTGGCTCTATGCGTTTGCTCCGCCCTGCATGTCTTCGCGCGCCGCGCCGCGCCCGAACTCGCCCTTCTGTCATGCGGCCGCCCTCACTATGAGGGCGCCGGCCTGCGATACGCCCCGGCCTGGAATGCCCTGCTTTGCGCCCGTGGCGCGCTGACGGCCCTAACCATGCTCTCGGCTGGATGGATGGGCGGGGCGGCCCCCTTCGGCCCCGAACCCCGCTCCGCGAATATCACACCCGCGCAGGACCTTGCGACTCTCGCCCAATACCTCTGTTTCGCGGAGCTCCTCCTTCTGGCGTCCACGCTCGCGGGTCCGCTTGTCATCGCGCCGCTCTGGTTCGCGGCTACGGGGGCGCTCTTCGTCAGGAAAAATTTAAGGAGGATAATCCCCCATGCTTGAACTTCGAGGAGTACGGCTTCCCATGGGCGCGAGGGAGCCGATCTCGTTTACGCTCGAAACCGGATCGATCGCCGCGCTCATAGGCCCGTCCGGATCGGGGAAGAGCCTTCTTCTGGCGGCCGTCGCCCGCCGCCTGCAGGTACCGGGCGATATCCGGATTGCGGGAAGACCGCTTGCCCGCATCTCAGGCCGCGAATATCCTCTCTACATCGCCCATTCCGACGGAAACGCCCCGGGCGGCGGGAATACGCTTTACGACTATCTCTCCCTGGCTCGCATACATCACAAGCGCTTTCTTTATCCCCTGGCAGAGCACCATCTCCAGGCGCTCGAATCCATCATCGACGCCTTCGATCTTGGCGAATACCGCCTCACTCCCCTCGCCACGCTTCCCTCGGACGCGCTAAGAAGGGCCCTCATGGCATACAGCCTTTTCCGCGACCCCGAGCTCCTCTTGCTCGACGATCCGGCCGCCGGGATGGGCATACGATCGCTCGGCATGGCGCAGAGGGCCCTCGCAAGGCACACCATCCAGGGCGATCGCACCGTGCTCTTCGCCTCAAGCGACATTGGCTTCGCGGCTCAAACGGCCGACCGCCTACTCATTATGGAAGGCGGAGGAATAGCCGAAGACCTGGCCCCCGAAGCGCTCGACGCGGACATCATAAAAAGATATTTCAAGACCGAGGTGCTTGTTTCGAGGAACATCTACAACGGAAGGCCGGAGGTCCACTTCTTCCCCGGAGCCTGAGGATCAGGTGTAATACCTCGACTTCAACAGGCCCTCTTCGACGCTGTCCACGAAGATAAAATGGTCGTACATGTCAAGCTGCTCGATGGTGCGGATCATGGAGGGATTGGCCCCCATAAGCATCACCCGCTTGCCCTTCTTTCGGGCGTTCAGGCTCACCTCCCCCAGTGCCGCAATGCCGGAGGTACTCACCATCGAGACGGAGCTTAAATTAACTATGCAGTTGCCCTTCGAAGTGATGTCCTCCACAAGCGCCTCGAAGACGGAGCGGTTGGCCCCGGTCAGGCTCCCGGTCATATGCACCGCCCTTACCGCCTCGCGCTCCTCGATGGAATATTGCAGACTGGAACCCACAGTCAACCTCCCGTAACTATCGTATCGGCAAGGACCGCGCGGACCACGTCGTCCAAAACCTCCCGGTCGTACACCGGTTTGCCCGGTCCGGAGAGCAGCGCAAAACGCGCCCTTCCAAGCGAGGTTTTTTTATCGTACTTCATGTGAGCCATAAGGCCGTCGACATCGAGCCCGGCACGTCGAATCCGGAGGCCGTAACGCTCCAGCAGCTCCGTGCACCGGCGCGCGTGCGCGCGGTCCAGAAGCCCCGCCCGGACCGATATCTCGAGCTCCGCAGCCATGCCCAGCGCGACCGCCTGCCCGTGCGAGATGCCGCGGTACTCCAATAGCGATTCGACAGCGTGCCCCACCGTATGCCCGAAGTTGAGAATGGCCCGCAATCCCCCCTCGCGCTCGTCGCGCTCCACCACCGAGGACTTAAACAGGGCCGACCGGTAAACTATCTCCATAAGGCTTTCCGCTTTTCGGATCGAATCGAAATCCCCCTTCTCGAAGAGTTCGAAGAGGGCGTTCTCGCCGATAAAAGCGTGCTTGAGCGCCTCGGCAAGGCCGTTACGAAGCTCGTTATCGGGCAGGGTGCCCAAAAAATCGATGTCTGCGACAACAAGCGCCGGCTGATGAAAGGCGCCGATGATGTTTTTCCCCGCCGAGATATTGACCGCCACCTTTCCGCCCACGCTCGAATCGACCATTGCAAGCAGTGTCGTCGGAACGTGGATGATGGGTATTCCCCGCATGAAAAGCGCCGCGAGAAAGCCGGAAAAATCGCCCGTCACCCCGCCGCCGATCCCCACCACGGTCGAGCGCCGCGATATCCCCGAGGCCAGCATCCAGTCGAAGGCGCGCTCCGCCTGTGGAAAGCTTTTATACTCCTCGCCGTCCGGCATTATATGGGTACGGAATTCACCCAGTCCCTCGAAACAGGAGCGTATATACGCGCCGTGAAGCCCCTGCACGGTCTCGTTTACGATCATGGCGCAAACGTCGCGCCCAAGCAGGTCCCTCATCTCCGGAGCGTGGCGGAGGGCGCCAGGCCCGACAACGACGTCATAGGAGCCGCCTGACGTTTTGACCCGGACCCTCTTTACAGTTCCATCCATCGCTTGCCTATGTAGATGGGGCCGCCCTCCGCCCCCCCAAGGGCGCGTTTCAGCTCCTCTCGGATGGGGGGAAAGATGGTGATATCGTCCAGGCCGTCCAAGTCGAAAAAGGAGTAGTCGTGAAGGCGCTTCTCGTTTCCAAGCGACAGGTCTCCATTGACGCGCGTACAGTAAAAACAGATATTTACGATATGCCGCTCAAGTCCGGGCCCGATCGAATCGCAAATAAACGCGATATCGTGCACCTCCGCCTCGATCGACAGCTCCTCCCGCAGTTCGCGCTTTAACGCGTCGCAGAGGGATTCACCGTAGTCCACGCCGCCGCCCGGCAGGAGCCAGTAGATGTTCTTCTTCTTTTTATGGGCGATGAGGAGCAGTTTCCCTTCCTCCACCAGCACGCCCGCCACCCTTACGCGGGTATTTTTCAGTTTTCGGGAAATCAAAACGGGCGCCCGCTCCCATATATCATTTCGAGCGCCTTTCGCGCCGCCTCCATCTCGGCTCCGCGCTTGCTCGCTCCGGTACCCTCCGCCACGCTTTTGCCCGCGACGACGAGTCTGACGGTAAACCGCTTCTGATGATCGGGGCCGCTCTCCTCGATAATTTCATACAGCGGCCTCTCCCGGTATTTTTTCTGCACGTACTCCTGCAGGGTCGTCTTGGGGTCGCGGTAGCTCTCCATGCTGTCGATGCGCTCTATGTCGCCCTTTAAAAGAGAGAGCACGAGCTTTTTACAGTCCTTGAGGCCCGAGTCGAGATATAGCGCGCCGATCACCGCCTCCAGTGTATTGGCGAGGATCGAGGGCCTGGCGCGCCCCCCGCTGAGATCCTCGCCCCTGCCCATAAGGAGAAAGCTTCCCAGATTGAGCTCGCGCGCCACCTTGAAAAGCGTGGCCTCGGAAACCACGGCCGATTTGATCTTCGCCAGGTCCCCCTCGGGATACTTCTCGAAGCGCTTGAAAAGGTACTCGTTTACAACCAGCGCGAGAACCGAATCGCCCAGATACTCGAGGCGCTCGTTGTCCCTGGCGCCCGGCCCAGCTTCGTTTAGATACGAACGATGGGTCAGCGCCCGGTTCAACAGGCTTTTATTTCGGAATTTGATTTTTAGGATGCTCTGGAGCTTGTTGATCTGTCGCAGGCGGTTTTTCTTTTTATTGCTTGCGTGTTTATCGTCCTCAATCATGCGCAATCGGCCGGGCCCGCCTCGTTCGTCCGGGCTATTTAAGTTTTGAATCTATATATTTCACCGCGTCCCCTACGGTAATCATCTTCTCGGCGTCTTCGTCCGGAATCTCGATGCCGAACTCCTCCTCGAGGGCCATTACCAGTTCGACGGTGTCAAGGGAATCCGCGCCCAGATCATCGACGAACGAGGCGTCTTCGGTGACCGCGGACTCATCGACTCCCAGTTGGTCAACGATGATCTTGCGTATCTTATCGAAATCTACCGCCATAACCGCCCTCCTCCTGAATCCGACACTCCCGCCCTCGAGGTCCGCCATCGACAGGGCCGGAAAGGCCATGAAAAACCGCACAGTCGCGAAATGAACCGGCCCGGCAAAACTGCATGGATCTCATCAATTATAGCCTACGAACATCGCCTGTCAAGCCATTATCTCCGGGCCGCGCGCGAACGATCGTCCGCTACTTCTTTTTGTCTTTAACCTTGACCCTGGGCTCGACGACCAGGATGTCCTTATAATGACCGCACTCGGGACAGACCCTGTGTGGGGCGACGTAAGCACCGCACCGTGGACATGGCCTCAGATTGGGAACGCCGATCGCGTCGTGCGATCTCCTCATGCGCGATTTGGACTTCGATTTTCTTCTCTTTGGAACAGCCACGGTTTAACTCCATTATACAGTGTAGTTATAAACGTACGCCACCGGCGCTTCCCTGGAGGGATGTCACGGTCGGAAAGTCAGTCGTCTTTACAATCGCCCCCCGGTAATGTCAACACCTTATTCCGGCAATACGGTTAAATAATTCCAGATGGTTCCACTCAGCCCTTTCCCTCGACAAGCCCAAGGAGCATCAGACGTTCGCGGGCCTTTTTGGCGAACGGCGATCTGGGAAACAGGGTAAGCACCTTGTTGAAGCTTTCCCGCGCCTTGAAAAGGTCCCCCTCCATCTGGTACAACCTTCCCGCATCGTAGGCAACCTGATCCGCCACCGCGCTGTCGGCGTAATCCTTCTCCAGCCGCCGGCAGATCTCCACGGCCTCCCCGTTCCTTCCCAGGGCCTCGCAGGAGCGCGCCGCCTGCTGTAACGCCAGCGGTGCGAAAAACGAACGCGGCGAGCGGTCCGCGCTCTTAAGATACGATTCGAGCGCCTTTTCGTACATGCCCGCCTCGAAATACAGCCCTGCGGCGACATAGAGGCCGCTCCGGCTGACGTATCCCCAATGTGCCCCATCGGAGGCCGCTATAAGTTCCGCCGCTGTCTTTTCGACGGCTGCCGCGCGTTCCGCGTCCGTCGAAGGGTTAAGGCCGCGGAAATCGTCCAGTATCCTTTCGTAGCGCGCCAGATCCGCCTCCTGCCGGCTGTCGTACAACAGGTAGCCTGCCGAAAGGAGGACCGCCGCGGCCGCTAATCCGACGACGCTCCAGATGACCAGGCGCATGTTTTTTTGGGCGAAATCCTTGGCGGCCATAAGGCCGCGCTCCACCACGTTTCTGCGTATCTCTATTTCCCTGTTCTCCATATTGCCCCGCGTCATCCCTGTTTCATCTTTATCATGTCGCCTATCGTGACCCTCGTGGGTCCGGTGTTGTTGAGCACCTTGCTGAGCTCCTCTTTCTCGCTCATAACCTCGAAGTGCTTCATGCTGAGCGAAAGGCGCTTTTTATCCACATCCACCCCCAGAACGACGGCGTTTACCTGGTCGCCGATCTTGAATTTGTCCTGAAGGTTTTCAATCTTTCTGCGCGACACCTCCGATATATGCACCAGCCCCTCGACGTCCTCGCTCACACGGACGAACAGGCCGAACGGCACTATGCCGGAAACCACCCCGGAAACCCGGCTGCGCGGCGGAAACTTCTCCTTTACCGCCTGCCAGGGGGAGCGAGTGAGCTGTTTGATGCCGCAGGAAATCCTCATCTCCCTCTTTCTGATGTCGAGTATCTTTACCTCTATTTCGTCGCCGGCTTTGTAGAGCTGCGCGGGGTCCTTGACCGTATCGTCCCAGCTCATATCGGAGATATGCACCAGTCCGTCGATGCCCTCCTCTATTTCCACAAAGATGCCGAAGCTCACCACCTTGCGCACGGGCGCCTTCAGCACGGTCCCCACCGGGAAACGCTCATCGATGGCGTCCCAGGGGTTTTCCGCAAGCTGTTTCATGCCGAGTATAAGCCTTCTCTCCTCGCTGTCGATCCCGAGGATCTTCACGCCCACCATCTGGCCTTTCCTGAAGCTGTCCTTCACCAGAACGGTCTTGCGCGTCCACGAGACCTCGGAGGCGCTCAGAAAGCCTTCTATGCCGTCCTCTATCTCCACGAACACGCCCTGGCCCGTAAGCGTCACCACGCGGCCCTCGACCGTATTTCCGGCCTTGTATTTTTCGCCCACCGAAAGCCACGGGTCCTCGACAAGCTGCCTCAGCCCCAGCGAGATGCGCCCCTCATCCTTCTTGATGTCGAGAACGACGAACTCGCGCTCCTCTCCGATGCGCAGAATGTTCTTCTTCTTGTAAACCCTCTTCCAGGAGATGTCGTTCTTGTGGAGCAGGCCTTCTACGCCTCCAATATCGACAAACGCGCCAAACTCCACGAAACGCGTAACCTTGCCGCTGATCCTGTCGCCGGGGCTGTATTTGGAAGCTATGTCGGCCCAGGCCTTCTCCCTGGTCTCGTCCAGATATTCCTTTCGCGAAACGAGCACCGAGCGTTTTTTGGGATCGACGCTCTTCACCTTGAACGTATGCAGCTCATCCGGCGAGGCGGCCTTTCTGCCCCTGAGGTCAGCGGCCTGCGAGAAGGGAAGAAAGGCGCTTATACCTTCACAATCTATGGTTAGGCCCTTCTCGCCCACCGCCGAGACAAATCCGCTGAGGTATTCCTGCCCCGAGTTCCTCAGATCAACCAGCTTGCGCCAGCCCTTCTCCCTCACGGCCGCCGTATTGGAGAACATGTACATTCCGTCGACCATGCGCCGCTCGGCGAGCACTATGTCGATTGTGTCCCCCACGGCCGGCGGCTCCGAAAATTCCTGAATCCGCACACGGCCATCGGACTTGGTGCCGACATTCACATAGACGAACTCGCTGTCGATGGTGACGACCTCCCCCTTCATGAGCTTGTTGGGCTTCAGCTCGTCCAGGGCGTTTGAGGCGATGCTTTCCATCGAGAAGCCGTCGTCGATTTTTTCGTTTACGTTCTCCATACTCCGTATCCCGAGCAAAAATTGAGAGCCGATCTATTCTACCTATGACATTGCGCTGTTGGAATTATACCTGCCTGCGGTCAACTGTTTCGGGGCGTCGTGAGTCGCTGCTGCGTCGCGGTCTCATTCCGGCCGGCCGTCCCGCACTCTCGGACCGTCAGCCTTCGCTATCAAACCGATCATCCTCTCGATCACCTCATCCTTTTCCATGGAGGAGGTATCGATATAAAAAGAACCTTCCGCCTTCTGAAGGCGCCCGAAGGGCCTCGCGGTATCCTCCTGATCCCTGCGGATAATCTGGTTCCTGATCTCGTTTACGTCAACAGTTTTTCCCATTTCCCGGTATTCGGCGACCCTTCTTATGGAGCGAACTTCGACCGAGGCATCGAGGTATATTTTGACCGTGGCGTCCGGAAACACCACGGTGCCTATGTCGCGGCCGTCCATTATAAGCGACTCCCGCGCGCTCCAGGAGCGCAGAAGCTCGTTTACGAAATTGCGCACACTCGGATCGTCCGAAACCGCCCCGATACCGCGGGCGATCGCCTCGTCCCGAATCGCGCGCGAAACATCGAGGCCGTTTACCGATGTCCGCACGCTTCCGTCCGGCTCGAAGCGCTGGTCGATCTTCAGCCCATCCAGGAATTCCGCATAGCTCTTGCCCTTCTCGAGGGAGCCGAAACGTCCCAGCAGGTAGTGCGTAATCGCCCGGTAGATCGCACCCGAATCGATGTAGCGCATTCCCAGCCTGAGCGCGGCCTCGCGTGACACGCTGCTCTTGCCCGAACCCGCGGGACCGTCCACCGCCACAACCAGGCGTCCGCCTTCCATCAGCCCACGCTCCTTCTAAACGAGCCGGCGCGCTCCAGGAAGGCCCGCCCTTCGGTCTCATGCCGGCCTTCGGCTATGAAGCGCCGTATATGCCCGAGCTTTGCGCTAAGCGCGTCGATCGCGCGGACTATGTTCTCCGCGTTCGCGGCCTCTATGTCCGTCCACATGTCGGGGGAGCCCATGGCGATGCGCGTAAGATCGCGGAACCCGCTTCCGATAAACGGCGTGAGCCTTCCGCCTGCGGAGGCCTCCGCCGCAAGATCGGCCAGGGCGCAGGCCGCAAGGTGCGGTACATGGCTTGTGACCGCCACCAGCCTGTCATGCTCTTCCGCGTCACAGCGCACCGTATCCGCGCCGAGCGAGGCCCAAAAGCGCTCCATTGTCTGGATGTCCGTCTCGGAATTATTTTTTCCGGGGGTGATGATCACCGACGCTCCCCGGTAAAGTGTTCCGCTTGAATGTTCATAACCCGATTTTTCCGATCCGGCCATCGGATGGCAGCCAACGAACCTGGCCCCGTTTGGATTTGCCTCCGCGAGCGCCACCAGGGGCGCCTTCACGCTCCCCACATCGCTAAGGAGGCAGCCGCCGAGCTTGGGATGATCAAGAAGTATTTTAAGCGATTCCATCGAGGAGAGCACAGGCGACGCTATTACCATTAGCTCGAAGCCCTCGGGAGTGAGCTCTTCGACCGGAAGCGCGAGGTCAACAATCCCTTCCGAAAGCGCCCCCGAGAGCCTTTTGGTGTCACGGGTAAAAGCCGTTACGCTCACCGAGCCGTCTTTCTCCTTGACGGCCCTGCACAGGGAGCCACCCAGGAGCCCCAGCCCCACCACGGCCAAGCGGCGAAACATCAGACCAGGTCCCTGTCCAGAGCCTTCGCTATCTTGCGGATGCGGTCGATCATCGCGACAAGCGTAGGCCCATCGATGGTCTGCTGACCGTCGGAATGAGCGTCCTCGGGACGCGGATGCGCCTCGACCATAATGCCATCCGCCCCTGCCGCCACAAAGGCATACGCCGCGGCGGGCACGTAGTCCTTGAGCCCCATGGCATGGCTTGGATCGCAGAGCACCGGGAGATGGCTTAGCGCCTTGATTACGGGCACCACCCCCGCGTCGAGCGTGTTACGCGTAATATCCTCGAAGGTCCGGATGCCGCGGGGGCAAAGCACCACCTTGCGGTTTCCCTTGGAGAGGATGTATTCCGCCGACATCAGGAATTCGTTTACCGTGGCGCTCATCCCGCGCTTTAAGAGCACCGGTTTGTCGACCTTCCCGACTTCCTTGAGAAGGTTGAAGTTCTGCATGTTGCGCGTGCCGATTTGCAAAATGTCCACGTGTTCGGCGACCACCCCAACGTCGCGCGGGTCCATCACCTCCGTCACTATGGGCAGTCCGGTTTCGGCCTTGGCTTTCGCCAGGAACTTGAGGCCCTCTACGCCAAAGCCCTGAAACGAATACGGGGAAGTGCGCGGCTTGAACGCTCCGGCGCGGAAGATATGAGCTCCCGACTCCTTTACCATCCGCGCGTGTTCGATGACCTCCCGCTCGCCCTCGACCGCGCAGGGCCCCGCCACGATTACGATGTTCTTTCCGCCTATATCGATGCCGTTTATGCGAATGAGGCTCCGGTCCGGTTGAGTCTCGCTTGAAACGAGCTTGTAGGGCTTCAGGATGGATTTTACAGATTCCACCCCGGCAAGCGCCTCGAGCGGCTGCTCGCGAAGGATGTCCTCATCACCGATAACCGTGATGATCGTGCGTTGTACGCCGGTGGAAACGTGGGGCTCCAGGCTAAGCGAGCGTATCTTGCCTACGATATGGTCGATTTCTTCCTGGCTTATATTGGGTTTTAGGACAATAAGCATGACACGCTCCAGTAATTGCGGGGTGATGGGTGCGCAGGGAGGACGGCTCTACTTTTCGGCCGGATATGAGCCGAGGACTTTAAGAAAGATAAGGTCTTCCTTCATCTTCTCGACCGCGCTTTTAACGATCGTATTCTCCCTGTGTCCGATGAAGTCAATGAAAAAATTGTACTCCCACATCTTTTTCTTGTCCGGACGCGACTCGATCTTTGTCATATTGATGCCCGCCTGGTCGAAGGGCCCTAATAGATCATAGAGGGCCCCCGGCTTGTCGCGAACGGCGCAGATGATCGAGGTCTTGTCCCTGCCCGTAGGCGGATTGTCGCGCTCGCCGATTACGAAGAAGCGGGTGTAGTTCTGCCTCGAATCCTCTATGTTCGTTGCGAGCACGTTCAAACCGTAGATCTCCGCCGAGGCGTGCGACGTCACCGCGGCCGCGAGCTTGTCCCAGGATGCCGTTTCGGCGGCGAGCGAGGTTGAGCTCACGTTGTGGAGCTCGGCGTCGGGGAGGTTCTTCCTTATCCACTCCTTGCACTGCCCGAACGACTGCGGGTGCGAGTAGAGCTTTTTTATTTTCTTCATGTCCTTCGCGACCGACACCAGGCTGTACGTCACGCGAAGGTATTTCTCGGCGGTTATCTTAAGCTCGGTCTCCATCAGCTCGTCGAGCGTGTATGTCACCGCGCCCTCGGTGCTGTTTTCGACAGGCACCACTCCGAATTGGGCCCGGCCGGTCTCGACCTCCAGGAAAATATCATGGATGCTCTTTACGGCCACTCCCGTGGCCGATGCTCCGAAAATATCGAGCATTGCCGAATGGGTAAAGGTCCCTGCGGGTCCCAGATAGGCCACCGTGGGAGGCCTCACGGCGGACACCGCAAAGGCCGAAAGCTCGGAGAAAATCCTTTTTACGATATCCGCAGAAAGCGGCCCAAGCTCGAGCGACTCCAGGAAATCCGAAAGCTCCCTGGCCCTAGCGGCCGAGTACAGCGCCTCGCCCGGGGGCAGGGCCTTGAGCTCCTCGATATGCTCCCCGCACCGCTTTGCGAGGAGCTCCACGATCTTTCTATCCAGTTCATCGATTCGCCCGCCCATCGCGCTACTCCTCGTTTTCGAATGAAAATTCCTTTATCTCCGACAGCTTCGGCAGGTCCGAGAGACGGTTGAGGCCAAAGTAGCGGAGGAACTCGTCGGTGGTGCCGTAACACAAGGGCCTGCCCGGCAGCTCCTTTCGTCCCACCGGTTTTATCAGATTTTTTTTCATGAGATTCGCCACCATCATACGGGACGATACGCCCCGAAGCTCCTCGATCTCCGCGAGGACTATGGGCTGCTTGTACGCTATGATGGAAAGGGTCTCAAGCATGCCCTTGGACAACCCCTCCCGGCGGGCATAGCCCATTATGCCGCGTATCTGGGAGGAATAACGCCTGCTCGTCATGAACTGATAACCGTTGGAGATCTCGACCAGCCTTATGCCGCCGTCCCTTTCCTCGTATTCATCCACAAGCGAATCCAGCAGTATTTTCGCCTGTTGTGCGTCGACCCCGAGGTTTTTTACGAAAAAGGACAATGGCAGCGGCTCGTTTGAAAGGAAAAGAAGCGCCTCGAAAAGCCCCGCCAGATCGATCTCCTCACTGGGGTTCTCGCCCCGTCCGTCGTCCCCTTCCCCGGCCGCGCCGGGACCGGTCTCCTCTTCCTGGTTGTGGATTTCGGTCAATTCTTCGCCCTTACTCATGTCTGTTCAGCATCACCCGGCACATCCGCCCCGCGGTCCGCGTCCACCCGCAACAGGCGAATGTCCCCGAACACCCGGTGCTGCATTATCCTCAGCCTTCGTATTTTGGCCATTTCCAGGACTGCGAGAAATGTCGCGACAATCTCGGCCCTGCCCGGCCTCTCGGGGAATATCTCCACGAAGAGAATCTGCTCTTTCTCTTTAAGCAATTCGGTGATGAGCGTGATTCTGTCGCTCACCAGTATTTCGTCAAATACAATTTCCTTGCTTTCTATTTCCCGGGCCGAATCCATCACCTCGGCGAAAGCGCTAAGCAGGTCGAAGAGCGACACCTCGATAAGCTCGGGCTCCGGGGAGGACGTGCCGGCGGGATTTACGCGCGCGTAGGAATCGGCCTGCAGCTCGAACATCCTTCTGAAATTTTTGGACGCGTCCTGGAACTTTTTAAATTCCAGAAGACGCTGCACCAGTTCGGGTGGAAGGGGCGGAACGAAATACTCGTCCTCCATCTCCCCCCCCGGCAGGAGCGCACGCGATTTGTAATACAAGAGCTCCGAAGCCATTACGATGAAATCGGACGCCACCTGGACGTTCATCCGGTCCATCAGCCTTAGGTAGGCAATGTATTGCTCGGTGATGCTCGATATCGAGACATCCGTTATCTCGATACGGGCATTTTTTATCAGGCCCCACAGAAGGTCGAGCGGCCCGTCGAAGTTGTCGATGTGAATGACGGGACGGTCCGCCTCCTTTTCCGGGAGAGCGTCTTTATCGTTTTCCTGCATGAGGGAGAAACCGCCACCTCTTATAATGACAGGCGGAGAGCATCCTCTCCGCCCGGTGTTGATTGCGTCGTCAAGCGGGGGTCCGGCGGCCGGCCCGGCGCGCCGGAATCGGTTCAGGCAAGCGCCTTCTCGGCGGCCTTCTGGAGTCTTTCGGGGGGAAACGGTTTTACGACGAAATCCTTTACGCCGATCTTGATCGCCCGAGTAAGCAGATTCTCCTGACCGAGGGCCGTTACCATGATGATTCTGGCCTTCGGATCGAGGGTAAGTATCTCCTCCGCCGCCTGGATTCCGTCCTTTTCCCTCATCGTGATGTCCATGGTAACCAGATCCGGCTTCATCTTTTTGTAGAGTTCGACCGCCTGGTTCCCATTTTCAGCCTCGCCTATCACCTCATGCCCTCTCGGAACAAGTGCGTCCTTCACGAGCGTCCTCATGAATTTCGCGTCATCGACAATAAGGATAGTAGCCATTTCCCCACTCCATATTCAAGGCATTAGCGTCCACCACACTCCCGGCATTACAGTTTACAAACGCCTGTCAAAGTGTTCAAGAAAAATTTACGACATCAAGGCAATTAATTCCATCCGGCGCGGCCCCCGGGGTTCGGTAGCGCGGCGTGTCAGGCGTTTTCCATGATCGTTTCGGCTATTCTGTAAAGCGAAACCACCCTGTCAATGGCGCCGGATTGCACCGCCACCCTGTTCATCCCGTACACGACGGACGTGTCCTCGTCCTGCGCTATGGTGTAACCGCCTCTATCCTTGATCCTCGCAATACCGTCAGCGCCGTCCCTGCCCATCCCAGTCATTATTACGCCTACGGAATCCCTTCCGCATGTCTCCGCCACCGAATCGAACAGAACGTCGATCGATGGTCGATGACCGGAGACCTTTTCCCCCTGGAACACCCGGAGAAAGCGCTCCCCAGGCCCCTGCTCTATCCTCATGTGGGAATGGCCCGGCGCGATATAGCCGAAGCCCGGTCGCACCCGATCGCCGTCCTCCGCCTCCTTAACCGAAAGGCCGGAGTTGAGATTGAGCCTTTCGGCGAAGGCGCGCGTAAACCCCTCGGGCATGTGCTGCACCACCAGCACGGGCGAACCGAAATCGGAGGGCAGCTTCTGGAACACCTGCAATAGCGCCGATGGGCCCCCGGTCGATGTTCCTATGGCGACCACCCTGTTTCCGGGCTCTTTTCTCCGCATGCCCTCGGGCTTCAGGGTGTCGTCCCCGCGCCGTTCGGCCTCTCCGCCCGGATGGAGCTTGATCTTCGATTTATAGACCGATTTGACCTTGCGGATAAGTAAGTCGGCGATCTCCTCGACGGAGACCGAAAGGGCCGTCGACGGTTTCGGAATAAAATCGACCGCCCCGTACTCCAGGGCCCGGAAGGTCGCCTCCGCGCCGTGCTGGGTAAGGACGCTCATCATGATGACCGGCTTGGGATTGGTCTCGATTATGACGCGCAGGGCCTCGAGGCCGTCCATTATCGGCATCTCAATGTCGAGCGTAATGACGTCCGGATTCAGCGCGCCGTTTTTGAAGATGGCGGTCTTGCCGTTATTCGCGGTTCCGACGACCTCGATATCCGGGTCCCTGTGGAGTATGTCCGTTACGATCTTGCGGACCAGCGCCGAATCGTCGACAACCAGGACTTTGATCTTTTCCGGCATGGCCCCTTATTTAAGCCTGTCCACTATCTTCTTCAGCGACTCCGTTTCCGGAAGCACCATGAGTTTGCCTATCACCCGGTCATTCTGATAATAGAATTCGGTATCCATAACCAGCACATAGTCGTTGGAAATATTGTGGAGCACCAGTATGGAATCGAGGATGGACTGCATGAAATCGTGCACTATGGTCGGCACGGTCGGCTTGATCGCTATTGTCGTTTTCTCCGAAATGACGTTTATCACCGACGAGCCGATGATGTTGGTGACCTCTTTGAGGGCCGACTCCCCATCCTCGTCGAGTTCCCGCGTCCTGCCGCTCTCTATGCCGTAGAGCATGTCGATGAGCTCGAAACCCGCCTGCTCGGCCAGGCCGAAAAGTATGGTCCCCTTGATGTCGCCGACCAGCGGCATGTAGACCCCTATATAAACATTGTCGACCTCGCCGAATGTTTCCGGCACCTTCTCGACCGGAAGGAGCTCGACCACCGGTATGGAAAGGTCGATCTGCTTGCCGAGGATCTTCGAGAGGGATTCGGCGGCGTTCGTTATTCCGACGTTTGCGAGGACCTGCACCCGCTCCATATCCTCCTCGGTGATGCCAAGCGACTTCTTTATATGGCCGTCGGGCCGGCCGCCCTCCACGGTTGTCTTAATGCTTTCCTTAAGCTCGTCCTTGAAAGAACGAAGAACGTCGCGCACCTTTTCCTCGATCGCGGCATCGTCTCCGGCGGGCTTCGCCGGCCTTGCCTCCGGCCCTGGGGCCGGTTTCGCCTCCGGGGCCGCGCCCCTTCGCTCGAACACGATATCTTCCTTTACCGGACCCACCTCGGGCGGCGCGCTTTTTACGGGCTCCTCACGCCTCGCTGCCTCCTTCGCCTGTGGAGCTGGGGAGGCCGTCATCGAGGCCGGCTCGGCGGCGGAGCGCGACAGGACGGGGATCTCCTTAACCTCCTCCACCCCCGCGGCCTTCCGCTCGACAACGCGCTGCCGCTGCGCCCTCGACAGCCGGTCCTGTTCGCTTATCACCCGGTTGATCATCGAAGCGATGTCCAGGATCAGGCAGATGCTGCCGTCGCCCAATATCGACGCTCCGGAGAGGCCCTCCACGGTCGCATAATTCTGCTCCAGCGACTTGATGACGATTTCCTGTTTGCCCTCCAGATGGTCCACGATCAGCCCGATCTTGCGGTTTCCGTATCCCACTACGACCACCGGCATCTTTCGGTCTTCATCGACCCCGCTCTCTATCCCGACGAATTCGTTTAGCCGGAGCAGGGAGAGGATCTCGCCCCTCAGGTTTATGACCTCGTGTCCCTCGATTGTGGTGATGTCGGCGAAGGAAATCTTAATTGTTTCGATGACGTCAGACAGCGGAATGGCGTACAGCTCGTGGCGCACCTTGACCATGATGGCCGGAATGATCGCCAGCGTCAGCGGGAATGACAGCAGAAACCGTGTTCCCATGCCCGGCTCGGTCTCGATGCTGACGTTGCCATTGAGCTCGGAGACGATCTCCTTTACGACATTCATCCCCACGCCGCGCCCCGAGACATCAGTGACCACATCGGTGGTGGAGAAGCCCGGATGATAAATAAAGGAATAAATCTCCTCGTTGTCCATGTTGGCGAGCATCTCGGGGGAGGCCAGCCCCTTCTCGAGCGCTTTCTTCTTTATCCTGCCGGCGTTTAGTCCGCGCCCGTCGTCGCTAACCTCGACAAAAATCTGGTTGCCCGACTGATAGGCATTTAGCGTGACGGTCGCCGTGTCGGGCTTGCTGATTTTTCTGCGCTCCTCGGCGGTCTCCAGCCCGTGGTCGATGGCGTTTCTGATGAGGTGCATCAGCGGTTCGCCTATCGCGTCTATGACCTTCTTATCGAGCTCGGTCTCCTCGCCCCTTATCTGCAACGCGACCATTTTGCCGAATTCCTTCGCAAGGTCGCGGACAAGGCGGTTGAATCGTGTAAAGACCTGCCCCACCGGGACCATCCGCGTTTTCATGATCCCGCCCTGCAGATCTTTGGCGATGCGGGACATCTGGTCCATGCGGTTTTTGAATTCATTGGTGAGCGACTTGTCGAGGTTGGCCTTGCGCATCTCCTCGTAAAGACGGAAGAAGCCCGAGTTTGCGATGACCAGCTCCCCCACATTGTTGAGCAGCAGGTCCAGTTTGTCCACCGAGACCTTGACAATTTTTATGGCTCCCGCCTTTTTGTCGCCCCTTTTGCGTATGGTCTCGATCTTGTAGTCTTCGCTCTCCTCCTCGTCATCGTCCTCGTCCGTATCTCCTTCCGAATGGTAAAGCGCCGTCGAAGCATCCTCCTGCCCGTACTCCTCGTTGAAGAGGGTCTCCTTCTCATGGAATTTAAGCACCGTCTTGTCGTCTTTCCGGCTCAGGCTGATCTTCTTGAGATCGATTCGCGTAATCTGGTCGACCTCGCAGGCCCTTCGGACATCCTCCACCGACGCCGCGGTTAAAATGACCACCTTGAATACGTCGGTCTGATTGTCCGCCTGAAGCGTCTCGAGCGGCGGGGCTATGGAAACTATCGAGGCGATTTTTTCGAGATTGGCCTGCACAAGCTGGGCCTTTATCCATTTCATCTGGGCCGAGGGATCGACGAAGACTATTACCTCACAGCATGACATGCCCCCCTCGAGGCCCTCCTTGACCTGCCTCATCTGCGCGGCCGAGAGCGCGGTTTTGGGGATATCGCCGGCCTCACGGGCGGCCTTCGCCGGACGCGCCTGCGGCGCCGACGCCCCCTCGCTGATTTCCTTTATTCTCTCTATGATTTCGGAGAGGTCCTGGTCGGGGTTTTTCCCCGCGCCCACGGTATCGATCACGGAGCTTATAACGTCAAAACAGTTGAAGAGCACGTCTACGACGGCGGGGCTTACCTGCATGGTCCTGTCGCGTATTCCCTGCAGCAGGTTTTCCATCTTGTGGGCCAGGTCGCTCAGGTCGTTCAGGCCGACGAAGGCGGCCGAACTCTTCAGCGAATGCGCCGCCCTGAAGATATTGTTGATGATGTCGATGTCGTCGGGTTTTTTTTCAAGCTCAAGCAGGTTCTGGTTGAGATCCTGAAGCTGTTCGTCCGCTTCTTCGAGAAATATATCCTGATATTCGCCCAAGGAAAACGCCATGGCCACACCCCGCGCATTATTGTAGAATTGTCCGCTCCCCCTGGCGGCGCCTGTCCGCCCGGGAACCGCCCCGGCCCGTGTTACATGTAACCGTAGGCCGTTTTCTCTCCGTCGGAGCGCGAGAAGAGAATGTAATCGAGATTGAGAATGACGACCAGTCGCCCCGAAACACGGCCTATGCCGTTTATAAATTCGTCGGAAATGCCCTCGATAAGGTCGGATGGCGGATCGATATTGCGGCCGGGCATGCGAACCACCTGGTATACGTTGTCGACCAGAAGCCCGACGAGCTTCTCGCCCGTTTCGACCACGATGACCCGCGTGAGGTCAGTAACGGACCCACTGGCCAGGCCGAAGCGGAGACGGACGTCGACGACCGGAATTACTGACCCCCTCAGGTTTATGACGCCGCGGATGTATTCCGCAGTGTTCGGAAGCCTTGTAATTTCGGGCATTCGTATGATCTCGTGTACCTGAAGGATGTTGATCCCGTATTCCACATCATCGAGCATAAAACTCACGATCTGGACGATCTCGTTTTCCGAAACGGCGGTATCCCCCGCTTCGGCGGAGGTGGCCGCCGTCACCCTGTTGACCATTTGCGTCAGCTCATTGATATTCATTTGCCAAAACCGCCCGTCTTTGATATAATCGGTCCGTTTCCGCTTCTATCATAAATCATGGTTTACCGTTTTCAAGCTTTTTTTGTAGCGCCCCGGGAACCCCGCGCCGGTCGATTTGCACCGCCGAGTCATCCCAACCGTCCTCTCCGTCGCTTCCCATATAATCATACTCTACCACATTTCATGGAAAGTACCGGTTATTGGCGCACGTCGGCAAACGGGTTCCCGGAGGCTTCCAACCCTTTTCCTCCTTCGAGTCCCTTCCCGGAATGGAATTGCGCAAGAGGCCCTGCGGGCCTGATGTTGGGTGAATGCCATTCCTCCCGACCCACCATGGAAACCGCCGCCATAACGCACTCGTATGCCAGCAAAACGACCGCCGAAAGAAAAAATGACGCATGACAACTTATATGCTTGAATAAATGATGCCCTGTATGGGTGATTTAAGAGGGTCGCCTCGGGCGGCATGGAAGTCCCGGACATGTATGTAGGCATAGATATCGGATCCATAAGCGCCAAGCTGGTAATAAGCGGCGAGGATGGCTCGATTCTATACTCCGATTACCGGTATCACCGCGGAGAACCGTCCGGGGCCGTGGGCTCTCTGTGCCGGTCGGCCCGTGAGGCCGGTTTCGCGCGGTATCGCGCCATGTGCGTCACCGGTTCGGGAAGGAACTTCATAGGGGAAGTCCTTTGTGCGGATCTCGTGAAAAACGAGATTACCGCCACCTGGGAGGCGACGCGCGTCCTCCTGCCGGAGGCCGGAAGCATCATCGAAATCGGAGGGCAGGATTCCAAGCTTATTTCCCTGGAAAACGGAGAGATCTCGGATTTCCGCCTGAACTCCGTATGCGCGGCGGGCACTGGCTCCTTCATCGAACAGCAGTCGAACCGGCTGGGCATCACCCCCATGGAGCTGTCCGATCTCGCACAGATGGCGGAAAGGCCCGCGCGATTCACCGGCCGCTGCACTGTCTTCGTCGAAACCGAGATGATCAATCTGCAGCAGAGGGGATGGAGCGTGGAATCGATCGCGGCGGGCCTCTTCGAAGCGGTCTGTGAAAATTATCTGAACGATCTCGGGTCGGGCATGAAAATCACCGGCCCCGTCATGTTTTGCGGAGGGGTCTCGGAAATGGAGGCGATGCGCCTCGCCTTTTCCAGGCGGCTCCAGATGGAGGTGATCGTTCCCTCCGCAAACAGGGTCGCGGCGGCCTATGGCGCCTCGGTGCTCGCCTCTCGCGCCACGCGGCCAGCGCCGGAGCGCGAGCTCCCGGAAAGGGTCGCCCCCCCGGACCGGCCATTGCGGCCGTGCGACGGGAGGGACTGTCTCACCTGCGGTCTCTGTTATACGAAGAGGCCTTCCCGGCTCAGCGGTGGGCCCTTTCCAGGCTCCGGTTGAGCGAGACCACGCGGCCGTTCTCCAGACCCACATAAACCTCGTTTCCAACCACGCTCGCGGCCGTGCTGATCCTTCCCGGGGCCTGGTGCTTCCACTGTATGCCGCCGCCCACGGCGTCCATCGCGAAGAGCGTGTCATTGGCGGAGATGTACAGCACTCCGCCGCTCAACACCATGGAGTTCTTCACCGGGCCCCCAAGCGCCTTACGGGCCAGAATGTTGCCATTGTCAAGGTCGAGCCAGGTAACCGCCCCCTTCAGCCCGGCGACCACTATCCTGTTCCCGGCTACGATCGGGATGGTGATAAAGGTGTCCGACAGGTCCTTCCTCCAGAGCTCCGTCCCCTTTTCCATATCGAGGGCCGAGACCGCGCCGTAGTAACCCACCACGTATAGCGTGCCCTTATGGTAGGCCAGCCTGAATTTAGCCCCCGGATCGGCCGTCCACTGCTCCCTGCCGGTCTGCGCGGCGAGGGAATGGAGCTTCCCGTCGCTTGCGGAAACCAGGAGCCGGTTGTTCACCAATATCGGGGTCTCAAAAACGCCCGCGGCCGCGTTGAATTTCCAGTTGCGTTTGCCCTTAAGGCTGAACGAATACACCGTCCCTCTGGTCGTGGCGATATAGACCGAGCCGGGGGTGACTACCGCCGTCATCGTATCGATCACCGCGCCGTCAAGCTTTTCGCTCCACAGGGTTTCGCCCGTATCCATGGAGAGGGCGTTGAATTTCTCGTCGGCTGTCGCGAAATAGAGCGCGTTGTTATCGTGGGCGATGCCGGATGTCACGAGCCCGCTTTGCCTCTCCCAGATCTTGGCCGCGTTTTTTCTTTCGAAGGAGATGAGCGTTCCCTCTCCCGTGGCAACGAATACGCGGTGGCCGGAATATACCATTTCCTTCACGGGGGATTTTACGTCAAGGTTCCAGCGCACCCTGTCGAGCGGACGCAGTCTGGCCAGCTCAATTTTCTCCTTTATGGGCCGGTCGGACGAAAGCGCGATGTCCCTGGCGAAGTCCTCGTATCCCTCGGCCTCGATCTTCAGGGAATAGGAACCAACCGGCATCTCGATCGAGATGTTCCCCGATCCCGCAAGCTCGCCGTTAAGAAATACCCGGGCGCTCTCCGGCATGACCGACAATTCGATCCGCCCCTTCTCCACCACGCTCTCCCCGGCCGGCGCCTTTATCTCGACTACCTTCATTTCCTCGAATTCCTTTTTCAGCGCCGCCTCGTTGCGCACCTCGTCGGCCTTGATGGCCTGTATCGCGGCTATCCGCTCGACCGCCTTCGCGACCTCGACGGGCGGGGCCTCGGCCTTTTTTTCCTCTACGGCGACAACGGCCTCCACCACCTTTTCCACCTGGGTATTGGCCCTTGCGACCTCCCTTGCATCGACCTTCACCGCCCTGTTCTCGGTTACTGTCACGGCGCTTTCCTCAACCTGCGCCTCGAGCTTCCTTATAAGCTCCGATTCCCGGACGGTTTCGTTCTCTATATTCTCCAGGGCGGCTATGCGCTTGCTTACCCGAACATTGCCGTCCACCACCTCGACACGAGTGTCTTTCGACGGGCTTGTTTCCACCATAAACATCGTACCCCTCACTCCGGCCACCGCCGTAGGGGTTTTAATCAAGAAGCTTTCGCCCTTCACGAGTTTTTTGGGCTTGGCGAGTACGGTCCCCAACGCAAGTTCGAGCGAGGTGTTTTCGATACCGGTGGAACCTTCCAGGAAAAGCGCCGCCAGCGCCAACTCGCTTTTCTCCTTGACGCGCACCACGCTCGTGCCAACCTGCACGTCGACCGTTCCTCCCGCGCCGGTCCGCACGCGGTCCCCCTGCGCGAGCTCCATACCCATATCGGCGCCGCCCCAGGCATTGTTACGGAATACCTGGGCCTCTCCTATCATGAATGTTATTACCGCCCTCGACCTGTTCTCCGCCTTCTTCGAACAGGAGAAGGAAAAGACAACCGCCATCGACAGTAAAACCGCCATTGAACGTTTCATGACCAGCCCTCCTTTCTCGACAGATGACCTTCCATTAATAATACACCGTAATGGCGGGCGCAAGTGTCCGCCGTTCTATTTCCTGATTTGATATATTCCGTTGCCTTCCGTTCCAAAGTACAGGGTCCTGCCGGATATCGCGATATTTGTCGCCGATTCCGTGGGTGTGACAATCGACCACTGTACAGTTCCCCGGTCGGTGTCGAACACGTAAAATACCCGGCGCGACAACACATACAGGTCCCGCCCCTCAACAATCGGACTGCGATTGACCGGTCCGCCGAGGTTGGCGCTCCATAGCTTATGGCCGCCAAGCGAGAGCTTGACCACATCGCCTCCCGAGGAAACCACATACATGTATTCCCCTTCCACGACCGGGTCCGCCGTAATCGCCCCCCTCACGCGATGGCTCCACTCCGTCTCATCGCGCTCCACATTATGGCAGGCCACTACACCCTCGAAATTCGCGTAATACAGCCGCCCGTTCCGGGCGATCACCGAAGAGCCGACGATCCTTCCCGAGTCTATCCGCATAACGGCGATCCTAAGCACAGTGTCGATCACGTGGATCCTGCCGTCCTGAAGCGGTACGAACAGCAGACGCCCCTCGACCACGGGAGTCGAATAGGAAGCCGCGGGAAGGCTCAGGCTCCATTCCTCCCTTCCCTGACGGTTGAATCTGTACAGCACGCCTTTTGCAGTCGCCAGATACAGTCCGTTCCCGTCCACAGCCGGCCGCGCGCCGAAATGCAGCACCCCGTCGACCTTCCTGGCCCAAAGCTCCTTGCCGTTGTCGGAAGAGAGCGCGATAATGCGCTCGTCCGCCGTGGCGAGATAGATAATTCCGCCATCGAGAACGGGCCGGGTGAGTATCGGCGATCCGCAGCGAAAGCGCCATGCCACAGCCCCCCGGCGGAGCGCGTCGACGCGGCCGTCCATTCCGACCGCCATAAAAAGGCCCCGCGAATCGTCAACGAGGATATGTGAGGCCCTGGTTCTCTCCATCCATTCATTCCGGTCGAAAATACCGGCGCCCCCTTGTTTCACATCGGCGCGCTCCGGCTCTTCTCTACCACGCAGGTCGCCGGAAAGCCTCCGCAATTCGGTCATCAGGGTGGGCGGGGATTCGGCGCTGGTGTATATCCTGGGGGGGGGCGCCTCCGCCGCCATTGTCCCGATGGCATCCGCAATACGCCTGCCGTCCGGTTGTCCACTTTTTAGCCGCAGGTCGGCCACAATCCGTTCCATTTTATCCGCAAGTGCGCGGACCTCGCTCGCCCTCACCTCGCAGACCTCGTTCGCCTCGACCGCGACCGCCCGTTCGGCCAGCCCGCGCTCCATCTCGTCGAGCGCAAGTCGTGTCTCTTCATCCGGCGTTTCGGTCGGATCGAGCAGAACGCGTCCCCTTACGTTTATCCTGCCTTCCAAAACCTCGTAGCGTACATCGCGCCTTGTCGATACGGAGACTCCGAAACTCGTTCCGCGCACACCCGCCACGGAGGTCGGCGTACACACCTCCGCGACGTCTCCACGACCGAGTTTCCTGAAGCTGAAAAGCGCCGTGCCCGATGAGAGTTCCAAGCCGGCGCGCAGTTCGCCCCCTCCGTCACGGTGCAACTCGTCTATTCGGAAGCGGGAATTCCGCTTGATGTGTACGATGAGTTCGTCCCTGTATCGGAGCTCGGCGAAGGATAGCTCTCCGGTAAGCACCGTATCGCCCGCGCCGAGCGCCGTCCCCTCGCCCAGCGGCGAAAGTCGGCCGTTCCGTTCGAAGCGCACATCGCCGTGGACCGGTCCGGCAATCGCCTCGTAAACGGCGCCGCCATCACCGGCCCGGAAGATGAGAGCCGCCGCGCCGGCGGCCATCACCAGCGCCGCCGCCGCCAGAAGCGCTTTGGCGCGCGTCATGGCAAAAGCTGGCGCGGCGGGCCGCCGTCCAGCGGCCCCGGCCCGCACGCGCGCGATGCCCTGCCGTATGTCGAGCGGCGGGCAGTCAAAACGGGCGCGGTCGAAAACGACGGCGAGCGAGCGCGACTGCCCCTCGGAGCAGCGTCCCTCCGAACGAAGGCTTTCCACGATCGCGTTTATTTCCTCTTTAATATGGGGTTCCATTCCTCCGGCTCCCGTCCGCACCGTACAGATTCCGCGCCTGTTATACCACGTTTCTGGTTTTTAACCGGTCCACGATCTTTTCCACGGCCTTCCGCATCCGCCATTTGGCGGTTCGCTCCGGACAATCAAGTATGCTCGAGATCTGGCTGTACTGCATCCCGTGATCGAACCTCAACAGGAACACGGTCCTAAACTTTTCTTTTAAAGCGTCCACGGCGAGGTGGAATTCGCGCATGTCCTCTTCCTTAAGGTAAAGCTCCTCGGGCGAACCCTCCGGCGAGTTGACAGCGTCCATCTGCTCCCCGCCGACCGTCAGTCTGTCGTGCACGTGCTTCTTTCGGAAATTCTTGCAGCAGTTGACGGCGATACGATAGATCCACGACGAGAAGACCATGTCGGTATTGAACGAATCGATATGCAGAAAAACCCTCATGAATACATCATGGAGCACGTCCTCGGCCTCGTCCGCGTCGCCAATGGAATAGACGATGAGCCGTTTGAGTCTGGGCGCATATCGCTCGTACAGTTCATCGAAAGCCTTCTGCTCGCCCCCCCTGAACCGCCTGACAAGTTCCTCGTCGCTTGTGACAACTGACACTTCGATCATCAGTTACTTTAAATACCCGTTCAATGATTAAAAGTGTAAAAAAATACACTGGACCGACCGGGGTATCATAGAAGAAACGCCCTGGAAGGTAAAGGAAAAGATTATTAAACGACTCGTTCGAATCGGGGTGATGGGAACGGCCGGCCCGTATCGGCCGAACGCGCCTCCGGCATTGCGCGAGGCGGGCCTGTCAGTACAGCGGTGGATTCGGGCGTGAGGCTTCGTATGCCGAGAAGATATCGCCGATAAGCCCCTCGTCGAGAAGCGAGATGAGCTGCCTCGTCTTCCGCTCGAGTTCGCCCGTCAGCCCCGATTTGAGTTCCTTGATCTGCGTATACTCGTCGGCGATATTCAAGGCCGCGAGTATCGCCACCTGCAGCGGCGTGCCGCTGGAAAGGCCGCGGCCGACCTCCTCCATTCGCTCGTTCACCAGGCGGGCAAGGCGCTCGATATACTCGGGCGCCGCCTCCCCCTGGATTGAATAGGTAGCGCCATAGATGGAAACCTTGACCCTGCTCTCCATCGGCAACCTCCTCTCGCGGCCCGTGGCGCGCGCGCGCCTACTTTCCGTCCTCTTCTATGATAAGGAAATCATCGTCCATCGAAAGTTCGTCGAAGGACCCGCCCTTCTTTTTATTCGTCGGTTTCGTCTTTTCCGTCTCGTCCAAAATGACCATATCGCTCTCGACATCATCGATCACGATCTCATCGGCCCCCTCGTCGAGCAGGATGATCTCGTCCTCTCCGCCGGATCTGTCGGGGACTGTCTCTACCGTCACATCGGCGTCGGCAAGCGCAGTGTCATCGTCGATGATGATGATATCGTCGTCCTTGTCGGAAATAACAATGTCATCTCCGCCGCGGACGACCTCCACTTCGGGCTCCTCCCTGGAGGGGGCGGTCGGAGCCGTCCGCGCCTCGGCTCTGGGGGCGGACTCGCGCGCCACCGGCCTTTCCATGGGCGCTCCGCCGCCTTTGATCGGCGCGGGGCCGCTCTTCAGGGCGTCCATCTTTCCAAGCAGCTCGATTATCTTCTTTTCGAGTATGTCTTCCTTCCCCTTGAGCTCGGTCAGCTCGCGCACGGCGTCATCCAGCTCGCGCTGTATGCGGGCAAGTTCCTGCTCCTTCTCCTCCAGGCTCAGTTTCGCCTCTTCGGCGACGACCTTGAGCGACTCGTTGTCGGACTCCAGGCGCGCGTTTTCGGTCCTCAGGTCGCCGATAAGCTGCAGCGCCTTTATAATCCTGCTTTCAAGCTCCTCGAGCTGTTGCATGGAAATCATTCCTCTGATACCTCCATAATTATTGTTGGCACCCCGTCGTTGTCAGGAACGGCAACAAGCGCGCCGGCCAAAAGCAGGTTGGAGTGCGGGTTCCCGCCCTCTCCTACCATATTTTCGGCGATAATTACAACTCTCTGCAATAAAAAAAGATAAAGGACGCGGGTCCTCATCATATTAAATGCAACTCTATTATGCGCACAGGCGCGGAATATAATCAAGTTTTTTTATGTTAAAATTGGAGCCTTAGCTCCAGGCCGATCGTCTCGCCGGGATAATGCCGTTTTCGGACGGCGCTTACAGTCGTGGATATGCCGGCAAAAGCGTTGTACGAGAAAAAGTACCTTCCACCCGCCGAAAAAAGAAGCGGGTTGACGCCCATCCCCTCGACGGGGATCCGCTTATCCTCGCCGCCGACCCGGGCGAAGCGCCTTGACGCATATACCGATACCCACGGGATGAGCGGATAAACGGCGTCGGTGTTGAGGGCCAGCGAGCCTGCGGCGTAGTCGTTCGCCAGGCGATCTCCATTCAGAAACGCGCCATCGGCTGCGAAGTTGAGCCCGAGAACCTTGCTGTACGTCTCCTTTTTGGCCGGGTTCAGGTAAATGCCGTTATAAAAACCCTCCCGGTCTTTCTCCCTGAATATCCAGAAAAGGTTGGCGTGGAGGACGAACGGTCCGGCCTCGTACTGCGCCACGGGGCCCAGTTTGAGCTCGTTGTTGCCAAGCGCAAGGTTCCTCCAGCGCTTCACGCTGTACGCGTTTGGGCCCGTGGGAAAACGAAAGAGCGAGAGAAGCCCCCATCGCAGGGAGCCGCCCGGGGTGCCCCCGGCGTACCACCACAGGCGGACGAAGGTGTCGCCAAGCGCGGAATCATTGCCGGAGATGGGCCCGTTGTGCAGATACTGCATATACACCCGGGCGGAGAGGCTGTCGAGAATGCCGAAACCTATGCCGAACGTGTCCCGGCGAAAGCCGCCGTCGTGACTGAAGAATTCCCCATTTACCAGCAGCTCCATCGATCCCTCGGGGAGCGTACCGATGGTTTCCGTGTGAGGCATGGACGCATACGCCCCGGTTGAAAATGAAACAAGCGCCGCAAGCAGGGCGCTTATTATTTTTTCGCATGATGTGTTCCCGGCGCTCAGGCCGAGGGTCTGGAACATACCCGGCTCAGGATATCTTTTCCTTGACTGCGCTGACGATCTGGGCAAAGGCCTTGGGGTCGCTTACGGCGAGGTCCGCCATCATCTTGCGGTTCATTGCGATACCGGCCTTTTCCATTCCGGCCACAAGCCTGCTGTACGACATGCCGTTCTGGCGCGCCGCGGCGTTGATCCTTATGATCCACAGCGCCCTGAATTCCCTTTTTCTGCGCCTTCGGTCCTTGTATGAATTCTCCAGGGCCCTGCGCCGGGCATCCTTTGCGGTTCTAAACAGCTTTTTACGGGCGCCGTAAAAGCCCTGGGTGTCCTTTAAAACCTTTTCGCGCCGTTTATGGTGTACCTTACCGGTTGTTGCACGTGGCATAATTCTTCCCCTCGAAGTGTTTCAGTAGTCGGTGTATACCGGGCATTTCAGCCGTACGGAAGCATGCGCTTCACGCGGTCCAGCTCAGTCTCGTGAACCAGGCCGAGGCCGCGAAGCTGTCTCTTCCGTTTGGACGATTTGGCCTCGAGCATGTGCCTTTTATAGCCTTTTGCCCTTTTCACCTTCCCGTTTTTGGTGAGCTTGAAACGTTTTTTGGCGCCGCTGTTAGTCTTTAACTTGGGCATTGTCTCCTCGCTTTGCGAAGCCGCTCCGTCACTTTTTGGCCGTAGACGGTATGGGCGTCATTATCATCGTTATATTCCTTCCCTCTATGGAGGCCTTTTTCTCGACCTGGGCGACTTCCTCGAGGTCCTTCCGGATGTTGTCCATCACCTTGAACCCGAGTTCGTTGTGGACGATCTCCCTTCCGCGAAACATAAGGGTAAACTTGACTTTATCGCCCTTTTCCAAAAACGCCCTGGCGTGATTGACCTTGTGCCGGTAATCGTGCGAATCGATCGCCGGCCGGAATTTGACTTCCTTTACGTGAATTACCTTCTGCTTCTTTTTGGCCTCTTTTGCCTTTTTGATCTGCTCGAATCGGAACTTGCTGAAATCAATGATCTTTACTACCGGCGGGTCCTGGTCCGGAGAGATTTCCACAAGATCCATGTCCTTGGCCCGGGCGACCGTCATGGCCTCCTCGGTCGGAATGACCCTGGCCCCCCCCTCCTCGCCGACAAGCCGCACCATGGGCTCCCTTATCTGATCATTGATCCGATAGCGTTTTAAATCTGATTTTTCTATGCGAAACCTCCTTCCGCTTTCGAGCAAAGAATAAAAAAACCGCCCTTAACGGGCCTCTTACGGGCAGGCGCAAATAAACCCCGGCCAAACGCACCGCCCGCCGGAATTCGAAGAAAACCGGCACTCAGCCACCATGACAGTATACGCCCTTATTAATCAAGAAAATTTCCGAATGCGAATGCCTGTCGGGGTGACTTTTTTCAAGACTTACGGGCCGCTTCCGTTTCGAGCAGGGCCGCGAATTCGTCGACGGGGATTGTCCGCGAGGCATTCTCCCCCCGCCTGCGAACCGACACCGAACCGCTCTCCATCTCTTTTTTACCTATTACTCCCACAAACGGCACCTTCTTTTCTATGGCATCGCGGACCTTGTAGCCAATGGTCTCCTCGCGAAGGTCCGACTCCACGCGCAGTCCGCGGGCCGCAAACTCGTCTCGAAGGCGCGCCGTACGCTCCGCCGCATCCGAAACCACATTGATGAGCACGAGCTGCACAGGCGAGAGCCACATTGGAAATCTGCCCGCATAATGCTCCACCAGCACCCCCACAAAACGTTCTATGGACCCCAAAAGCGCCCTGTGGATCATGTAGGGCCGGTGCTTCTGCCCGTCGCTTCCGACGTAGGTGACGTCGAAACGCTCGGGCATGTTGAAGTCGAACTGGATGGTGCTGCACTGCCACTCGCGCCCGAGCGCGTCCTTTATCTTAATGTCGATTTTTGGGCCGTAAAAGGCGCCTCCACCCTCGTCGACCTCGTAGTCTATTCCGGCCCGCTCCACCGATTCCCGGAGCGCCCGCGTGGCCTCGCTCCACATGGCCTCATCGCCCACAAACTTCTCGCCGGGCCTTGTGGCCAGATACACCTTAAAATCGGAGAAGCCGAACGAGCGAAGCATATAAAGGCAGAAGTCGAGTACGCGGTCTATTTCGTCGGGCATCTGGTCGGGGCGGCACACCAGATGCGCGTCGTCCTGGGTGAAGCCGCGTACGCGCAATAGGCCGTGCAGTACGCCGCTGCGCTCGTAACGATAGACCGTGCCAAGCTCGGCCCAGCGCAGCGGCAGATCGCGGTAGGACCATCCCCTGCTCTTGTAGATCATTATATGGAAGGGACAGTTCATGGGCTTTACGTAGTAGTCCTGCCCGTCGATGTCCATGGGCGAGTACATGTTCTCGCTGTAAAAACCCAGGTGGCCGCTGGTGTCCCAGAGAGTGGATTTCCCGATATGGGGCGAGTATACCAGATCGTAGCCGTTCTTATAGTGCTCCTCGCGCCAGAAGGTCTCGATGATGTGGCGAAGTCGCGCGCCCTTGGGGTGCCACAGGATGAGGCCGGCGCCCGTTTCTTCGTGTATTGAATAGAGGTCGAGCTCTCTTCCAAGCTTGCGGTGGTCGCGCTTCTCGACCTCATCGAGGTGCTTTAGATGCGCGTCCAGCTCCTCCTTCGTGGGCCAGGCGGTGCCGTATATGCGCTGAAGCATGGGGCGTTTTTCGTCGCCGCGCCAGTAGGCTCCCGCTATGGAGAGGAGCTTGAAGGCCTTTATGTAGGATGTGCGCGGCAGGTGCGGCCCGCGGCAGAGGTCCACAAACTCGCCCTGGCGATAGAGCGAAACCGTTCCGTCCGGCAGGTCCATGAGCAGCTCCACCTTGTAGCTCTCTCCCATGGAGGAGAAATATTCGATGGCCTTTTGGCGCGGCATCTCCTCGCGGACTACCTCTATGTCCTCCGCGACGATTTTCGCCATTTCCGCTTCGATTTTTTCGAGGTCCTCCGGCGTGAAATTCCTCTCGACCTCGAAATCGTAGTAGAATCCGTTTTCGATTGACGGGCCTATGGCGAACTTGGCGCCCGGAAAGAGCCTTTTGACCGCCTGCGCCAACAGGTGAGATGCCGAGTGCCAGAAGGCGTCCTTCCCCTCGGCGCTTGCGAAGGTAAAGAGCTTGAGATTGGTATTTTCTTTGATGTGAAAGAAGAGATCGACGAGCCGGTCGTTGACCGCCGCCACCAACGCGGCCTTTTGAAGCTTCTTTCCGATTTTTCCGGCTATATCATATATAGACGAATCGGCTTCGACAGACAGCGACGAGCCGTCCGGAAGGGTGATTTTTATTTCGCTGGACAATTTACGGCGCTCCTGAATGAGAGAAGTTGGGCGATATTGGAGTTGAACCAATGACCTCCTGCGTGTCGAGCAGGCGCTCTAACCAGACTGAGCTAATCGCCCCGGTGAGGCCCATGCCGCACGCCCGAAAACGAAAACGCCCGTCTCCGGCCGGTCCGCACGGTGGTTTACTTAACCGTTTCGCCCCTACCGTTGTCAACAATTTTTTCACGGCGGTACGCTTCACACTTGAGCCCGGGTTGAACTTGGGCTTTCGGCTTCGAAGATCTCCAGTCAAATAGTGGTGGACAGAATGCCCAAACGGCCTCCTTATTCAACGAGGGCCGGACTGCCGCGGCGCGTCCGGCGCCGCTCTCTTTAATATTCGTCAAATGATATCCCGAGGAGGTTCTCATGAAATTAATGGATCTGTTCAGCCTTAAGGGCAAGAAGGCCGTCGTCACCGGCGGCGGAAGGGGGATCGGAAAGTTTATCGCGACAGGCCTCGCCGAGGCGGGCGCCGACGTCATCATCGCCTCGCGAAAGCTCGACACCCTTACGAAGACGGCGGACGGGATTTCAAAGCTCGGCGTGAAATGCCTTCCGGTAAAATGCGACATGGGCTCCACGGAGGAGATACATTCCCTCGTCGAAACCGCCAAAAAGGAGTTCGGGACCATCGACATCCTGGTAAACAACGCCGGAGTGACCTGGGGCGCGCCTACGCTCGACTTCCCGCTGGACAAATGGGAAAAGATCTTCGACGTGAACGTCAGGGGGGTCTGGATACTCTCGCAGGAAGCGGCGAAGATCATGAAGGAAAAGGGAGGCGGAAAAATCATCAACATATCGTCTGTCATGGGTTTCCGCGGGTCGATCGAAGAGGCGCATCCGGCCGTTGCCTATAACTCGTCCAAGGCCGCCATTAACCTTCTCACCATGAACCTCGCCATAAAACTTTCGCGCTATAAAATCTACGTCAACGCGATCGCTCCCGGGTTCTTCCATACCGACATGATGGGCTACCTGGACAAGCCCGAGATGGAACAGCTCAAGAACGCCATGCTCATGCAGATTCCGATCCCCAAGATGGGAGAGGAGGACGACATCAAGGGGCTCGCCGTGTTCCTGGCATCTAGGGCATCCGACTACGTGACAGGCGCCATAATCCCGGTGGATGGGGGAATGCTTGCAAAGTAAAGCGAACCGGTCCGGGGTTGACTAAAAACAAGCACCCCCCAAAGGGGCGTGCCCCACTTGCGGGAGGATGATAAACTGATAAGTAACATGCCCAAAGTTACTTTAAGCAAAGCTAAAGCTTCAGTCTAATAAGCCCTTTTAAAACAAGAAGCCCGCCAGGCAGCGGCAAAGGAGGTGCCGCAGGCGAAGACAATAAACAGTTCAAAGTTCAAAGAAAGGCCATCGGCATCAGCAAAACCCCCTCCGGGGGTGGCGCAGCGCGCCGGGGGCGTTAGCTTCCGCAGCCCTGGAGTAGGCTAAAGGGAAAACCTACAGGCAAGCCAAGCGGACGCTGAGTAGGGCGCAGCCCGTATCGAAGCGCGGCGCCCCAGCGGGGCTTTCTCTGGTTTCCTTCTTTCGCCCCACGGAAGAAAGTAACGAAGGTCGTTATTTCTTTCGCCGACCGAACAGAGGGGCTGTTCAAAAAGTAACTTTTCGGACAGCCCCGCCCTTTAGGATGGCTTGTTCCGCATGAAGCAGCCGATCATATAGGGCTCATCGACACGCCCGTCATCATCCATACCATAAAGCCGCCGCATGATCTCCTCGTGTTCCCTCAGAAGAGCGCATACCGCCGTTTCGGAGACATCCCCAAAATGTCCCTTAAAATGCGCGGTCTCTTTCTTGAGCTCCTTCCTAAATTTCAGAACGCTCCCTTTGATGAAGCGGAACTCCTTCAGCTCGAGGAAGGTCCTCAGGTCATCCTCGAGATAGTAATCGTTATGCAGAGGAAATACGGAATGCGCGTATTCGTCGTAAATACCGTCCGTATCTCCGTTATCGAGCACCACAGTGCACAGGAACAGGATGCCCTCGAAGCGCAGGGCCCGCTTGAATTCGTCCAGCGAGCGGCTCGAATCGAAGATATCGAGGTAATCGACACACACCAGAAGGTCGGCCTTGTAATAGTCTATGGGAAAATCGTGGAACTCGCCGTTTATAAAGCGCACCCGCTCGCGAATGGAGGGTTCGCATCGGCCGATGAAGTCCATTATGGCCTTTAAGGAGGGCTCGACGACGACAATGTAAGCATCGCTTTCGCCTGCCAATTCCTCCAGAAGCTTCCCGCATCCAAGGCCCGCCTTGACTATGACGCCGGGACTGTATGTGTGCAGCACGTCGAAAAGCCGTTCGCGAACGGCTTCCATTCGCTCCGCCGGCTCGATATAACGACCATGCGCGCAGTCGAACTCGATAAACGCCCTGACCTCATCCAGCCTCTCCATCTTCACCTCTTCGTTAGGCCTGTCGCGGATATCACGCCGGCCGCTCCCTGGGCGCGGCGCCGATCGGCCTCCCCCTGCCCCGCGAAGCTCCGCGGCCGGTTTTTGGCGCGAAACATCATGGAATCAACGGCCGCTATACTATCCCCCAGCTCCAATCCCATCCATTACTACGCTTTTTTAGGCAGGTCGCCCCGGTCCGAACACGCCCGCAAGGCACCGCTTATTTTTGTATTGACACCGATCTATTTCAATTAAAAAATCGATAAACGCCGAATTTATTCCGTGATACAAACGCCACCGATATCCCGCAAACCCGCCGCGGTTGAAAACGGACGCGCGGACGCGCCTGTCGATGGCCCCCTGTTCACGGCCCGGCGGGACTGCTCCACAAGCAAGTAACGGGAGGGCGCGGTGGCCAACGATTATGTTTATTACGACTCCTGGAAGGAAGATCGCGACATCATCCTCGAATACAACCAGGTTAAGCTTGAAGACGCGAACGTCGTTAACATTCTCGGTACGGGAGTCGACAACGTCTCGAGGTCTCAGGCCATCGTAAAGGTCATGAAGATGATCGAAACCGGCGGGACGCACCATATCATCCTGCTTAACCCCTACAAGCTCCAGCGCTACAGGTCAAACACCGACCTGCAGCTCATATCCAGCAGGGCCTCTATGCGCATAGCGAGCGGGGCGGGACTGAAGTGGGCTGCCGGGTTCCTCAAGACACCGCTCAAGGAGCGCATCCCGGCCATTAGTTTTCTTATGGACCTGGTGAGAATCGCCGAGATCAAGGAGTATTCGATCTTTCTGGTGGGCGCCCGGCCTGAAATAGTGGAGAAAACCTTTTCGAACATCCACAGGTCCTTCCCGAAAATTCGCATCGTCGGCCGGCACGGCGGCTATTTCAACCTGGAGCGCGAAAAATCGGTGGTCGAGGCCATACGCAAATCGAACGCAAACATCATCTTCGTGGGGCTGGGCTTTCCCAGGGAGGACCGCTGGATCGACATTTACCGCCACGAATTCAGAAACGCGGTGCTCATCGGCGTGGGCGGCGCGATCGATATCATCTCGGGCGAGATCAGAAAGGCCCCGGCCATCTTTATGGACCGCGGACTGGACTGGTTCTATAGGATCATAACCAGGCCGTGGAGGCTCGGCCGGTTGTTACGCGTCATTTTTTATTTCCTTCGCGTAGTGTTCAAACGCGTTTTCGGGCACTGAGCGGTTAGCTTTCTATTCCATCTTTAAAACGATGATCGAGACGTCTTCGCGGCGTTCGAGTTTCTCTGAAAAATCCTCCATGAGGGCGAGAAGCGAATCGATTGCCCCGCCCGTGCTTTCGAAACCCGCCTCAAGGCGCTTCATGACGCGGCTTAGCCCCAAAAGCTGCCCGGCGCGGTTTTTGACGTTTATCAATCCATCGGAGATTATGACAAAGGCGTCCCCCTTTTTGAGTTTTACGCTCACATTCCTGCTTGCGTTCTCCCCCACCGCCGCCCCGAAGCGGAGGTAGCGGGCAACGCCCCCTCGCACCAGTATTGGATATGCTATGCCCGTGCTCGCGAATCGGATGATGTCGTCATCGCGGCGCAGTATCCCATAGAAAAGCGAAAGCTTGAGACTCTCGCTCACGTGATCGCGCGCGATATCCTGCACGTACGAGATGATCCCCGCCGGATTGTCGGATCCCCCGTGCGAGAGCGCCTTAACCGCGCCGCTTACCACAGACGCGTACAATGCCCCGGGAATGCCCTTGGTGTGCAGGTCGCCAAGCGACACCGCGATCGATCCGTCCTTGAGAAAAAAAATGTCATAGAACTCGCCCCCCATCTCCCTTGCCGAGATCGAGCGCGCCCCGATGGAGACCTCCCCCTCGCGGCGGTTTATGATCGGAAGAAGGGACCGCTGGATCGAATGCGCTGCTGCCAGCTCGCTCTTTATGCGCTCCTCCTCCAGCGCGTTCTGGAAGAAGATGGCGTTCTGCACCGCGAGCGCGCACTGCGTGGCGAAGGCGTTGAAGAGCGCCACGTCCTCTTCGTCGAAACCGGGCCGGTTTTCCGGATTGATCGCCTGAATCACCCCCACCAGACGTCCCTTGTAAAGCAGCGGCGCGCACAGCACCGAGCGCGTGGCAAAGCCCGTCTTGGCGTCGAACGATGGGTCGAAACGTTCGTCGGAATAGGCGTCGTTTATATAGACCGTTTTGCGGTGTTCGGCCACCCATCCGGCAATCCCCTGGCCGGACTTAACGCGATACTTCTCCTCGAGCTCCTTGCCCGCCTCGCCGAGCGCCACCTTGAACACAAGCTCGCGCGTGGCTTCCTCGTACAAGAGCAGGGTGCTGGCCTCGGTATCCATTATATCCTTGATAATTTCCATTATGAGCGTAAGGAGCCTGGCCATATCGAGGGTGGAGTTGATGATGCCGTTGATCTCCACGAGCCTGCCGAGGTTGTGGATCTGGCGCTCGAGGTATTTGAGCTCCGAGAAATCGATGCTCAGATTGTCGTTTTCGCCCATTGGATTGCCTCGCGGAATTATTCCGACCGTCCATTTTTTTCCGTCGGTAATTCTATCGGCAAAAACCGGCCCGATGCTTACACCGCCGTCGGATTCTCCGCCCTTTCCCCCCTCTGCGGGTCCGGGCAGATCCTCGGGATTCCGGCCCCGTTCACGGCGCCACATTGACCTTATCGCCGGGCGCGCGGCTTTGCAACGAATTTATATCCACCGCCCTAAAAAAGAATTGGCATAAATTCGGGCCTGTTTCAATACTTGGGCTTTTCCGGGGAGCGGCGCCGTTATATGTACCTGGTGAGCATACCGGCGCGCCTTCCCGAAGGTGCGTCCGGTCATTAGCCGGGCGAAGTTGAGCGAGTCCGGCTCGCCGGCCCCCGGCGGCGTAATATTACCCCATATCGAAGGTGCGCGACTATGAAGGCTGAGAAGATACTATACGAACATGGAAATGTCCGGGTTCCGGACAACCCGATCATACTGTTTATAGAGGGAGACGGCACCGGACCCGACATCTGGCGCGCAACGAGGATAGCCCTGGACGCGGCAGTCGAGAAGAGCTACGGCGGCCGTAAAAGGATCGAATGGATGGAGGTGCTCGCCGGGGAAAAGGCCTACAACCGCACGGGGGAGTGGCTTCCCGCGGAAACAATCGACCGCATCAGGGAATACAAGGTCGCCATTAAGGGCCCGCTAACAACGCCCGTCGGCGGCGGTATCCGCAGCATCAACGTCGCGCTGCGCCAGATATTGAAGCTCTATGCCTGTGTGCGCCCTGTCCGCTATTTCCCCGGCGTTCCGAGCCCGGTGAAGGACCCCACCAGGGTCGACATGATCATCTACCGCGAAAATCTGGAAGACCTCTACGCCGGAATCGAGTGGAAGCAGGGCACGGACGAGGCCAGGAAGCTTATCGAATTTCTTAATCGCGAGATGGGGCAGAACCTCGGCCTCGACACCGGCATTGGCATTAAGCCCATAAGCGTCTCGAACACCAAGAACCTTGTTCGAAGCGCCATCAATTACGCCATCCGTAACGACCGTAGAAGCGTGACCCTGGTTCACAAGGGCAACATCATGAAATACACCGAGGGCTCGTTTAAGGACTGGGGATACGAACTGGCGCGTGAGGAATTCGCGGACCGCACCATTACGGAGGACGAGGTATGGGAAAAACACGGCGGCAAATCGCCGGGTGGAAAAATCGTGATTAAGGACCGCATAGCCGACTCCATGTTTCAGCAGGTGCTCCTGCGGCCCGGGGAATACGACGTTATTGCCACACCCAACCTCAATGGCGACTACCTATCCGACGCCCTCGCCGCCCAGGTGGGCGGCCTAGGCATGGCGCCCGGCGCGAACATAGGCGACAGCGAGGCGGTTTTCGAGGCGACGCACGGCACCGCGCCAAAGTACGCGGGACAGGACAAGGTGAATCCCGGCTCGCTCATACTCTCAGGAGAGCTCATGCTGCGCTTCCTGGGCTGGAGCGAGGCCGCGGACAGGCTGGTACGGGCGATCGAGAAGACGATCGAGCAGAAGCGCGTTACCTACGACCTCGAGCGCCAGATGGAGGGCGCGACTCTCTTGAAGTGCTCGGAATTCGGCATGGCGATCGCCGGGAACCTTTAAGCGAAGCAGGCCTTCGCCCGGTCATCGGTAAGAATGTATAGGCCCGGTATCTCCACGGCGACCAGAAGCATGCGAAGCGAGGTGAAAATTAGATCGTATCCGCCCGCGGACAGGCCCCCGGAGAGCGCTCCGATTATAAAAGGGATCGAGTACGCGGCGTGTATCTCCATCAGAAAGAGCTGGGCCTTGCGAAACGGCTCCTTCCTCATGGCCAGACCGATGAGTTGCAGGCAGAGCAGGGCCGATAGCGTCAATCCCGTAACGACCGCCGGGACCCTTCCATAGAGAAAGGCCATGGCGACCATAAAATAGATGATCTCCATGAAGTAGAACACTCCCGCGTAGGCATAGAGCGTTCCGGCATTTTCGAGCGCGTATTCGCCAAGCCTCGCGGCGCGGCCGGATAAGGACAGGCTGAATGATCTGAGATCCATGCGGGCTATTTATGACTGGACGAACCGGAAAGTCAATATATTATACATCATTCATCCGGCGCACGGGGCGCTTTTTGCCGGATTCGTAACAGGTTTTACGCCCTGGCCAGGGGCCGCCGTCGGGGCGCGAGCCTCCCCCCGGCAATCCCGGTCCGAATTCAAGGGCGTCGGCGAAAAAGCCCGATTACACCGGACCCAATTCCATGAACGGCGAACGGATTACAATAATTATTCCGGACGAGGGAGAGCGGGAGCGAATCGACCGCTTCCTCTCGCAATCCCTCGAGATGGACCTTTCCCGCAGCCTGGTGCAGCGGCTAATACACGAGGGCCGCATCCTGTTAAACGGAGCGACGGTAAAACCCAACCACCGGCTGAACACCGATGATATCGTCGAGATAAGTTTTCCCGAACCGGAGGTCTCCGCCCTCAAGCCGCGGAATATCCCCCTAAACATCTTATACCAGGACGAAGAGCTCGCCGTAATCGACAAACCCGCCGGACTGGTCGTCCATCCCGGTCCGGGAAACAGCGACGGCACGCTCGTCCACGCGCTGCTCTACCATCTGAGCGATCTCTCGTCGATCGGCGGCGTTGAGCGCCCGGGAATAGTGCACCGCCTGGACAAGGATACTGCCGGGGTGATGGTGGTAGCCAAGACCGACAGGGCGCATCGTACACTCTCCGAGGCGTTCGCCGAACGGACCGTAAGCAAGCGTTACATCGCGCTTTCGATAGGGAAACCCACCCGTGAGCACTTCACGATCGATTCGCCCATAGGCCGTCATCCCCGCTACAGGCACAGGATGTGCGTCCGCGATGACGGCCGGGAGGCCGTAACCGAGTTGTTTTTAAAAAGGGTCTTCCACGCGCAATCATCGGTCTTTTCCCTCTTCGACATCCTTCTCCACACGGGACGCACGCACCAGATACGCGTACACCTTTCATCGGAGGGCCTTCCGGTGGTCGGAGATCCAATCTACTCCCGCAAATGGGAGAAATACGGCGTCCCCCACCTTCTGCTCGCCTCGGTGCTTCTGGAGTTCCCGCATCCGGGCACGGGAAAGCCGATGCGTTTCGAGGTGGGCCCGCCCGCGCACATCACCGAATTCATAAAAAGGCTTGAAAAAGCCGCCACCTGAACGGCTTTAATTGAGCATGCGCGTATTCGAAACGATAAGCCATTCCGAAGAGGAGAGCCTTCGCCTCGGCATGGAGCTCGGCCGAAGCGCCCGGGCCGGGACAGTCTTTGCGCTGTGCGGCGAGCTTGGAAGCGGCAAGACCGTCCTCGCGCGCGGCATAGCCAGGGGCCTGGGCATCGGCGACGACATCACCAGCCCCACCTTCACCCTGCTCGAGATATACGAGGGGAGGCCGCCTCTTTATCATTTCGATTTTTACCGAATAGAAAGAAGGGCCGAGTTCGACGAGTTGGGCTTCGAGGAATACTGGGAGGGGGATGGCGTTTCCGTCATCGAGTGGGCCGAGCGCGCCGAAGGCCTCCTTCCGGAATCGACCATATACATATACCTGGAATATCATAACGAACATGAAAGGAAGATCCGCGTTGAATACCCTGGTGATTGAAACCTCCACCCCGATCGAACTCCTCGCCGTGTCGGCGGACGGGCGCGTCGCTGACCGGACGGCCGTCTCGAACGTATCGCATTCGGTGACGCTCTTCTCGAACATTGACGCGGCGCTCGGCGCCCTCGGCATCGGCATCCGCGATATCGGGCTTATTGGCGTGGGAGTCGGCCCCGGCTCCTTTACCGGAATCCGCATCGCCGTGAGCACCGCGCGGATGCTCGCGCAGGCGCTCGCCATTCCCCTGGCGCCGGTAGTTTCGCAGCTTTTTTACGCCGTCTCGGTCGGGGCTTCTCCGGGCGAATTCATCCTGACGGCCTTCGACGCGAAGAAGGGCCGCGTATTCGGCGCGCTTTACCGGGCAGGCGAGGACCCGCTCGCCCCTGCCGAGCTCGTGCCTCCGGGCGATTACGACATCTCCATGCTGCTGGAACCGGCGCGCGGTGCGCGCACCATTGCCGTGGGCGACGGCGCCGAACGATATAGCGACAGAATCGGCCTGACGCTTTCCCAATGCGAGCTTTTAACCGGATTCATCCCCTCGGGGGAGAGGGCCTGCCGCCTTGTGGAGAGGTTCCATGCGGAAACCCCTCATCGCTTTGAGGATATTTCGAAGGTGCTGCCGTTTTACGCGCGAAAATCGGACGCCGAGGTCATCAGGGAGGCCGGGGAGGGAAAGGATCGGGGGTGATGTTCACCTGTTCTTCTGCTTCATTTCCTTTATAAGCCGGCTTTTATACTCGACCTCCATTGGCCTGATGATCGAATAGAAGCGCTTCATCTCGTCCTTGCGGGACGAGTTGCCCGCAAAATCGACGCCCACGTACATGTTCCCGGCGCTGTCGTTGAAGGTGAATTTGATATCTCCATAGATGGTGATGGGCGCCTGCAGCTTGAAGACGATGTCGAAAACGAACCCCCTGGAGTGTATAATATACTTCTTTAGGTTTTCGTCCGTAAGCAGCAGTTTGGCGCCGCCAAGACTTATATCCACTATCTGCTGGTGGACGGGCACCATCAGCGTGTTGGCGTCGCGGATTCGGTCCATGAGCGCAAAACCGAGCTCCTTTATCTCGAGCACCTTTTCAATCGTCAACAGCTCCTTTTTCGAAATCGCCTGAATATAGGCGAATGGAATGGGCTGTTCCGACTGCGTAATATAGGTAACCGGGGAGATGATGAGCGACTTGTAGCCGCGTTCGATACCTTTTTTAAGGTAAAGCTCACCCTCGTCTCCAAGGAAATCGCGTAGATCGATAAAATTTTCGTTATCCGGAGCGAGCGAGTCCGGGTTCGAGAAATCGTGGATATAAACGGTCTTCTGTGTCTTCTTGACCCTCTCGATTATGGTGTCGCCGGGCTGAAAAACATCCACCTTGAATATATCGGCGAGCCGGGACTGCTGGGACTGGAACTGCTCTATTATGACCTTTATGCTGGTGGGAATGGTAAAATTGGTAATATCGATGGTATGCTTGGATATCTTGAAATTGGTCGCTATGACCTTCTCGGGGCCGACCTTGAAGCGCAGGTCCCGTCGGCCGCGGGAGGCCTTGCGCATGCTCACGATCCTGCATTGGAAATATCCCGGCCCCCGTGTCTCCACGACCTTCATGTCGATCTCGAAATACTTGTCCAGCAGGCCGTAAACCGTTATCGTATCCTCCGGGGCATATTCCTGGTCCGTGACGAGCATCACGGTATTGTCCTCGAGATACTCGTTGATCCGTGCCTCAATTCGGTCGATGGAATATTTTATATTGAGTTTTCTGTTATGGAACTGGGTCTTCAACATCTCGATGATATCCTCGAGTGTCCGGATCTCATCGAATGCCCTGGGTTTTCTTTCTTTGAAGTCCGCCACAACGCTCTCCTCGATCGCCCTCACCGCCGGTTAGCGGTTTCGCCGCCTTTAGAGGGATTCGGCACTCGCGCCGGCGACGGCATCGCCTTCCGAGAAATGCCGCCGATATGGTTATGTGCTTATATTATCTATCGAATTTCCCCGGAAAATACTTCACTTAATTTTGACGGGGTTTTGGCGTCAGGATCAGACTTAAAACAATAAGGGGAGCCTCATTTCTCCCCTCGTTGGTTCTTCCTTCGCTTTCGGGTATGGTCTACTTTTTAACGGCCTTTTTGACGGGCTTCTTCGCCGTTTTCTTCTTCTTCTTCGCCGCGGCCTCGGCCTTCTTTGCCGTCAGCAGTTCCTTCTGCGCTCTGGCAAGAGCGACCTTTTCCTTTTTGAGTTCGCCCTCGAGCTTCCTTATCCTGAGAGCCCTCCTCTTTCCCTCCGCCGTCAGCTGCTTTACAGATTTACCTTTCATGTATCGCACCACCCCTTTTATTTTTTGTTGCCGGGATACAGAACCCGGCGCACCCGCGAACATTAAGTCAATTAATTAACGAGGCCGGGCGTCGCGGACGCGAATTTGAAATAAGTATAAACACATTATCGTTTTTTGCAAGTAAAAAACTGTTTTTATACGATAAATATTATTATAATCTTTTCGAAGCATATCACCTGTGTCTTTTCCGCCGGCGGACGTTTTACTGCATTCAAGGCGCAAGGAAATTAATTTCTATATAAATGCCGCCTCCATCCTGGTTTTACGGCGGGCGCCATAAATTAATTTACTTGTAAGCCGCGAGGCCCGGTTTATTGTGGTGCAGGAAAGGAGTAAAGCTCACAGCAATGGCAAAACAGCTACCCATCGTCACCATTATAGGCAGGCAGAACGTCGGCAAATCGACGCTCTTTAACGCGCTTATCCGGCGTAAAAAGGCGATTGTCGACTCCATGCCGGGTCTCACGCGCGACATACTGTCATGCCGGGTGACGCACGCGGACGCCTCTTTCATGCTGTCGGACACGCCGGGACTCGACCTGGAGGATTCGTCGCTCCTCTCGCAGGCGATTCTGGACAACGCCAGGGCCTTCCTCTCACGCTCCTCGGCCATCATCCTCCTGCTCGAAAACCCAGCCCCCGCCTCCTTCGACATGGAACTTGCCGACATAGTACGAAAGCTCGGCCTTCCCGTGGTCGTGGCGGTCAACAAGATGGACGGGCCGCGCGATTTTCAGAACCTGTCCAACTTCTACGAAATCGGATTCGACGACATCCTGCCCATCTCCGCGCTCAACAGGCTCAATATCGGCCTGCTCCTCGATATGATAACGGAGCGTCTGCCTGTCAAACGGCTCCACTCCGGGGAGGAAACCCTTAAAATCGCCATCGTCGGCCGCCCGAACGCCGGAAAATCGACGCTCTTAAACGCCTTCATCGGCTATGAGCGGGCGATCGTGTCGGACATACCGGGCACTACGCGCGACGCCGTCGATGAGGAGTTCAGCTTTAACGGCCGGAAAATCACCCTGATCGACACGGCCGGAATACGCAGAAAAAGCCGTATCAGCGAAAACGTCGATTTTTACTCCCTGAGGCGCGCCGTCGAGTCGATACGGCGAAGCGACGTGGTCATTCATCTGATAGACGCACGCGAGGGGATCACCGATACGGACAAGAAAATTGCCGACGAGATCATCGGGGCGCAAAAACCGACCGTAATAGCGGTGAATAAATGGGACTCCATCGAAAAGGACCACAGGACCTTCGACGAATACCGGGAGCGCCTCATCTTCTCGTTCTACCGGGCCGCCGATTTCCCGATTATCTCCATCTCGGCCATAAAAAAACAGCGGATACACCGCCTTATCGAAACGGCGGTGGAACTGGGCGAAAGGGCCGAAGTGCGCGTGGAGACGCCGCGCCTCAACAGAATAATGGAGGAAATCCAGCGTTCGCACCACATCCCGACTCTGGGCGGGAGGCTTAAGATCCTCTATCTCACGCAGACAGGGGTTAAGCCGCCCCGCTTCAAGCTCTTCGTTAACAATCCCGCGCTATTTCGAAAGGACGTCTCGCGCCACATCGAAAAGGCCCTCCAAAAGAGGCTCGAGCTCGTAGGCATTCCGATAGAGATTTCGATAGAGGGGAAAAGGCGATCGAGGCGCCCCTAAAGCTCCACGCGCCCGGCAATGGAGCGGGCCACGGTCATGGAATCGGCGTACTCCAGGTCGGCGCCGACAGGAAGGCCATGAGCGATCCGCATCACCCGTATTCCAAGGGGCTTGAAAAGCCGCGCAATGTACAGGCCCGTCGCGTCGCCCTCCACCGTAGGATTGGTGGCTACGATTAGCTCGCGCACCGACTCCCTCTCACAGCGCTCGACAAGCGGGCTTATGGAAAGCTCCTTCGGGCCGATTCCGTCGAGAGGCGAAATAACGCCGCCCAGAACGTGATACAGACCCCTGAATTCGCCGGTGCGCTCGACGGTGAGCACATCGCGCGGGTTTTCGACCACGCAGATCTGGCTTCTGTCGCGCGAGGGGTCGGCGCAGACGGGGCAAAGCCCCCCCTCGGCGATCGCGCCGCAGGAGGTGCAGGCCGTGATGGCGCTCTTGCATTCGACGATCGCCCGCGCGAGGGCGGCCGACTCCTCCGGGTCCGCCTTGATCAGGTGAAAGGCGAGCCTGGAGGCGCTTTTGGGTCCTATGCCCGGAAGCCGCGACAGCTCACGGATGAGCGCCTCGAGGGAGGCCGGAAGGTTCACCGTGCGCTCCTATTTCAGAAAACTGGAAAGGCCCGGTATGTTGAGCCCCCCGGTGAGCTTGGCCATCTCTTCGGCCGCGTATTCCTTGGTTTTGTCCACCGCGTCGTTCACGGCGAAGACGATCTTCTTCTCGATCGCCCGTTTGTCTGCGCCGGCAAGGACGGCCTGATCAATCTGGATGTCCACCAGGCGGTACTCGCCGTTAACGGTCGCTTTTACAGTTCCGTCGGTGCTTTCGCCGGTCAGCTCGTTTTTCTGCAGCCTCTTCTGGATATTCTTGAACTCCTTCTGAAGCTTCAATATCTGGCCCATATCCCCAAGTCCTTTAAGCATCACTCGTCTCCTTTATCGATTATACTGCCGTGAAACATGTCCTTTACCTTCTCGACCACCGGGCTTACAAGCGGAAGCTCCTCCGGCTCCGGCCGCGATATCATGACCGCCTCCGGAAGAGGCGCGTCCGAGTTTCCCACATCCACGGAGTTCGCGGCTTCCGGGGCGTCCCTGGTCTCCACCGATACCGGGCTGCCCAGACGCCTGGATAACTCCTCTTTTATAAACGCGAGCTCTTTGGCGTCGATTATGCGGCTGTAAAAACCGTTTTCATCGCTTATGGGGAACGAAAGAATCAGACGGCCCTCCTCGAATTGAGCGCGCGCCTGGTTCAGACGAACGTGCAGATACTGCCGCTGTTTTTCGAGTGAAGAGAGGAACACGGCCCATTCCCTCCGAAGCCTCGGGGCGTCAACGGCGGCGCTTGCATCGGCCGAACGCTCCACAGCGGCCCCGTCCTGGCGCCGTGGTTCAGGGCGAGAGCTCTTTGGCTCAGGGGTTTTTTTTTCCGTGGCCGGGGCTTTCGCCTGCCCGTCAATTTTCTCCAGTATCTCCGCAATGGAGGGCGCGCCCTTGGCCGAGGCCATGTCCAGAAGACCCATCTCCAGACATATACGCTCTCCGGCCTGGGCGCGCAGATCGTTTTGAATATCGATGCCAATACGGAACATCACGCCGAGCTCCCCGTCGTGGAATCGCGAGGCGAGATTCTTGAGTTCACCGGCCTCCTCGGCCGAAAATCCCAGGATCTCGCGCACCTCCACCCCGCTTTTCACCAGCCGGAGGCTCCGTATCACGTCCATAAGCCCGGCCACATAGCGCGGGATGTCCACGCCGAGCGACACCACGCGGTGCACCTCGTCCATCAGCGCCGCGCGGTCGGGCGCGGCCACCGAGCCGAGCACGTGCAGGTAGCTTGCGAGCGGGACCACGCCAAGAAGCGCAAGCGTCTCGGCCTCGCCTACGGAACCGTCCGAGAAGGAGAGCATTTGGTCCAGGAGCGACTGCGCGTCCCGCATCGAGCCGTCGGAGGCGCGGGCTATCGAATAAAGGGCCCTCTCCTCCACATCGAAGCCCTCGACCCCGGCTATATGGGCAAGGTGTGCGACGATCGCGTCGATCGATATCTTCTTGAAAAAATATTTCTGGCAGCGCGAAAGAATGGTGTCCGGGACTCTGTGAATCTCGGTAGTGGCGAATACGAAGATCACGTGGGCCGGCGGCTCCTCGAGCGTCTTCAACAACGCGTTGAAGGCCTCGGTGGTGAGCATGTGCACCTCGTCGATGATGTATACCTTGTATGCGGACTTTAGCGGCGCAAAATTGACGTTCTCGCGCAGCTCCCGGATGTTCTCGATCCCGCGGCTCGAGGCCCCGTCGATCTCGATGACGTCGAAGGCTATGCCTTCGCGTATCTCACGGCAGTTCTCGCAAACGCCGCAGGGGGTGTCGGTGGGCCCATCCTTGCAGTTGACGGCCTTGGCGAGAATCCGCGCCATTGTGGTCTTTCCCACGCCCCGCGGGCCGGCGAAGATATAGGCGTGCGCGATCCGTCCGTTTCTTATGCTGTTGCGGATGGTTCGGGAAACATGCTCCTGGAAAACGACCGCGTCGAAATCCTGAGGGCGCCATTTTCTCGCGATTACCTGGTATGACATTGTCTCTCTTCAGGGCGTGGAAGTGAAAGATTCCCCGTCGGGCGGGCATTGTGCCTGCCCGGCGGGATATCAGCCGATGGAATTCGGAGAAGGAGGGATTCGAACCCTCGGTAGCTTGCGCTACACACGGTTTCCAACCGTGCTCCTTCGGCCACTCAGACACTTCTCCTTTTTTTTAGCTCTTCCGCGCCATCGCCTTCGATATGCGCGGAATTCGGAGAGAGAGGGATTCGAACCCTCGGAGGGGAAACCCCTCAACGGTTTTCGAGACCGCCCCATTCAACCGCTCTGGCATCTCTCCTGTAGCGGCGCGCCGTCCGTACGTAGACATCAATATAACGCAAAGCCCGGCCTCAAGCACCGAGTTTTTTCACTATCTCCTCGAAAAGGGGTTTGCTCTCCCTACCGCTAACGGTCATGAGGAGGCCCTTACGGTCATAAAACCCGATAAGCGGCGCGGTCTTCCCGGCATACGTGGCCAGCCGAGAGCGGACCACGTCCTCCTTCTCGTCGTCGCGCTGAACGAGGGGCGAACCGCAACTGTCGCACACGCCCTCCTTTTTGGGGGCCTTTCCGTCCAGATTGAAGATGGCCTGGCAGGAGGGATTGGAACAGGTGCGCCGCCCCGTGAGTCGCTTGATGATTACCTCCTCCGGTACGTCGAGATTGCAGACGGCATCGAGCTCAAGCGAGAGCTTTTCGAGCAGGCCGCCCAGGGCCTCCGCCTGCGGTATGGTGCGGGGAAAGCCGTCGAGTATGAACCCGGGCGCGCAGTCCGGCTCGCCCAGGCGTTCCTCCATTATCCCCATTATCACCGAGTCGGGGACCAGGTCGCCGCGCTTCATGTACGCCTCGGCCTCCCTTCCGACCGGGGTTCCCGCCGCTACGGCCCCCCGTAGGATATCCCCGGTGGAAATCTGCACTATGGAGTATTTCTCGACAAGCATCTTTGCGATGGTCCCTTTGCCCGATCCGGGAGCGCCCAGCAATATCAGTCGCATTGTCATCTCCGATTATCGCTTTCCCGAAGGGCGAACCCTGGCCCTTCGCGGCCATTAAAATAAAAATAGACTCTCGGACGAGTCTATGAAAGCGCCACTGTGAACAGACTGATAAATGGATAAAATTTATCAAGGACTTTTTCTGTAGCGTCCCTCAGGCGCCGTTGACCCAGTCGCACTGCGAACACCTTGTCTCCCGGTATTTATAGAATTCGCCGCCCGATGTTCTCACGACCGCCGCCATTACGAGCGCCTCGCACCGCGGGCAGTGCTTGGGAATGATTTCGTACTCCTCACTCATTCTGTACCGCATGGCCCCCTCCTTAGGGATTCGCTGATTTCCCTCATCTATGGTATCGGCAGGCGTCCGGTTTCCGTTAAAGAAAAATCCGCCGGGAAAGCGACAAGCCGGGCGCGAAAAAAAGACCGCGAAATGATCGCGGTCTTCCCTATGCCCAGGATGGGATTTGAACCCATACAGGAAATTCCCACATGGCCCTCAACCATGCGTGTCTACCAGATTCCACCACCTGGGCGGCCTTTATGCCGGCCGCCACAAAGGCCCTGCCGGTAGAGTGTTAGTAAAATCAAAGCCCACCCGTGTCAACACAAAATTTTGTTTTTATGATGGACAGGACCCCGTACCCGGAATATTCTCATGAATCGCTTGTTTAAAAACGGGCCGGGCCGCATCCTCCCGGCAAAAAAAACGAGGTGGGCGAATGGCGCGTAAATGGCATGAATATTTCGCGGTCGCGTCAGGGAAAAAGGAGGAGAACCTTCTGGCCACATGCGGGGCGTTTATCATGCTTTTATCGCTCATCCTGCCGTGGCATTACGTGGACTACCGGCTTGGGCGCGCGGGAATAACGGGCGTCCGCCTGCTCCTTGAATACATTACGGGAGAAGCGAACGCCTCGCTCGCGCCCGCCCTTGCCTCCGGAGCGACGATCCTTTCCGCCCTTTACATACTGTTTACGGAGAAGGCCGTGCGTGCCGTTATACCGGCCGCCATTACGGCGGCACTCATCGCCGCGGCGATGTTTTCGCTGTCCGTACAGCCGGAGCGTTTCGGACCCGGTCTGTACCTGGCCTCGGCCGGCCTATGCGCCGCCGCCATCGGATCGCTCGCGAAACTCTGACAGGCCGCGCACCTCCCGCTTGCGTTCGCGGTACCTTCGCGTCCCCTCGACGTATTCGGCTATCCTTCTCATCATTGCGACGCACTCGACCGGGTACTTTCCCACCGACGTCTCGCCTGACAGCATGACAACGTCGGTGCCGTCGTAGATGGCGTTGGCGATATCGCTCACGTCGGCTCGGCTCGGGCGCGCGTTCTCCATCATGGACTCCAGCATCTGCGTTGCGGTGATGACCGGCTTGCCCGCGAGGGTGCATTTTTCTATCATGATCTTCTGCATCTCCGGAAGCGCAACCGGATCCATCTCCACGCCGAGATCGCCGCGCGCCACCATGACCGCGTCGGTTTCGCTTAGAATCTCGTCGAAGTTGCGCACGCCCTCGGGGTTTTCGATTTTTGAGATGATGTCGATGCCAGTGCCCGCCAGCCTTCCCTTGAGCTCGCGCACGTCCTCGGCGTTGCGCGTAAACGAATCCGCCAGAAAATCCACTCCGTGCCTTATGGCAAACTCGAGGTCGGGCAAGTCCTGGGGCATGGTGTACGGATAGCCGACCACGGTGTCGGGATGATTGAGCCCCTTGCGCGAACGGAGCACGTCCCCGAAGAGCACGATGCACTCGATAAAGCCCTTCCCGGAGCGCTCGACGCTAAGGCCAACGTAGCCGTCGTCTATATACAGCCGGTCTCCCGGTTTTACGAACTCGTCGAGCTCCGGGTATGTGACGGGAATACCGGCGCTGAAATCGTCGACCGCCGGATAATCCGAGCCCTGCGGCTTGGGGATGTCGGTCCTTAGCACAAGCCTGTCGCCGGATTTGATGACGTACGGTTTGGGTATATCGCCCAGGCGTATCTTGGGCCCCTTGATGTCGTAGACGATATATGCCCCGGGACGGGCGGCGCGTGCGAGCTCGATGGCCTGCGCGTGGAACGACGGTTCCCCGTGGGAGCTGTTTATCCTTATGCCCGAAAGCCCTGCGTCGAAGAGCGGCCCGATCAGCCCGATCGAGGCGGGCCCCACCGTGGCGAGGATCTCGGTCTTTGGAAACGTGCCGGGCTTTTCCCTTAGGGTCATTTTTTCTCCCTGAGGTCGTTAGGCGCGACAAAGTATCTTTCCGCCTTCCAGGCGTCCACGGCGAACACATAGGGGGATTCGCTCGAAGCGCCCAGGTACCTATTATTCTCCATTTTGGAATGGAAGGCAAGCTCGATATTCTTCTCTCCGGTCTTTATGCGCAGCGTGCAGCGCGCGGGGCCGAGCGCCTTTTTTTCTATCGCGGGAAACGCGGCCACGGCGAAGGGCGCGAAGGACCCGGCGATCTGCCCGATCCTGGCATCGTCCGCGGCTCCGGCGCACTGTCGGCACACCCAGCGCTCCTCCTTCGGGGCATCCCCGCCCTTGCCGTCTTTACCGGCCTTGGCATCCGCCGGTTCTTTTTTTGGCGCGTCGATCTTCTCCAGCGTCACCAGGGAGGGGCCGAAGCGTATCTCTATAGAGCGTATGTCGCTTTTCGCCGCGGAGAAGATCTCCCGGTTTCGAAAATCGTCGAACGGCTTTCCGAATTCGTCCGTCAGCGCCCCCTCGGCGAGATATACGGCGGGGCGGTCCGACAGCCGCACGTAAGTGTGCCGGTAGGTGCCGCTTTTTTTCCCTATGAAGACGCGGCGCACCTCCCTTCCCCCTGCGCGTACGGCAACCTCGATTGCTCGGTCCTTGCCGAGGTCGTAGCGTTCATAGTGCTCGCGCTCCGAAATGAGGTCGGAGAGCGCGAGGCCCTTCATCTTTCCCTCCAGCCCGGCCACGGCCTTTGGGTCCGCGGGGTACTTCGCGTCGCCGAGAAACCAGGCGCCGTCCTCGCGGAATAGCCGGACGGTATCCCCGGGCCGTTTAATCACGATCTCCTCGGTTTCACCGCTCCAGGGCTTAAGGCGCGGCAGGTCCGCACCCCTTTCACGCGTAAGTATGAAGAGCGCAACGGCGAGGAGCGCAATGATTCCGAGGCTTGCGAGTAGCTTCCTATTCATTGGACACCTCCGGAGCGAATTCGGCCTGTACGCGCTTTCTGCGTATCGAACGGCGCTTCCAGGCAAGAAGCCCCGCCAGCACGACGAGGAGCGGGAGCACGGCGACGTTGAATATCTTAAGCGCCAGCCTCATGCCGTCGCTCGTATCTTTAAGGGGATTGAGCTCGAGGCCCTTGCTTCGCATCTCGGGCATATCGTAATTTCCGGCGAGAAAATCTATCATGTTATGCACCAGCACGGCGTTTGGGGTTTTTCCCTCCTTGTCGATGACGGAGGGGGTGGTGATCTCCGAGGTGCCCACAACGATTACGCGGGCCGGGCTCACCGTGCGCTTGAGGAGGTCTTCTCCCGCGACCGGCCCTCTCGCCGCCGGGGCCTTTGCGGGCGGCGGGCCGCTTTCGGCGAAATAGCTTGTCAGATCACCGCCGAGCGCGGCGGCAAGGACGAAGCGCCCCATCTGCGGGGCGCCCGGAGGGGCCATGGACCACGGTGCAAAGCTGATCCTTCCTTTCATGAGCCATGCGCGGTCGGAGGAGGAAACGAGCGTCTCGGAGCGTATGCCTTCCGCTATGGAGAGGGAGGATGCCTTAAGGAAGACTATCTTTTTCAGGTATTTGGTCACCACGCTGGACTCGCCCAGGCCGTCCCTGCCGATCATGGCGGCGAAATACAGGCTCTGCTCGCCCATGCCGCGCATGCTGGCCTGGTAACACCGCTCGTCGAGCACGATGTCGCGGTTGACCGTGACGCCGTAGTGCCCCAGGAGCCTCTCGATTCCCGTATTTACCGGAAGCACCACGGGTTCGCGCATGAACATGTTCTGCCCGTCGGGCTGTATTTCGGAGAAGGAATCGACGAAGAAGAGCGCCGAACGGCCCTTCATGAGGAACTGGTCAATCTTGAAAAGCTCCTCGTCGCTGAATTCGTTTTTCGGCCCGTTTACTATGATGGTCCTGATGTCGGCCGGGATTTCCTCTTTGGTGAGGTCTATGCTCTTTAACTCGTACATGTCCGACACGAGCTCTCGCAAGGCGGCCGCCCCGTCGCGCTGGTTGTGGATATCGCGTTCCCCGTGGCCGGTGATGTAGCCAACTGCCGGATTGATGCTTATCAGGTTGTCGAGCGCGGCGTTGATGCGCGACTCCAGGTCCTCGAGCCCGCCTACAGCGTATTGCCCGAAGATGGTGCGCGCCAGTATCTGCACAGCCTCGAAGCGCCCGTCGTATTCCAGGACCACGCCGAGCATCCCCTCCCCCGGCGCGACAGCACGCCCGTCAACACCGCTGAAGGCGGGCCACTTGAGTCGTGGAAGCCCGTAGGTTTCGGCAAGATCGAGCGTCGCCCGGTCGGCTCCCGGATCTACATGCCGAAACTCCAGCCTCCCGTAATTGCGCGCGTTAGCCTTCACCACAACGGCACGCACCTTCTCCGTTAGGTTCTGCATCCCCGAGATGGGCAGGTTGGACGAGGCGTACAGCGTGACATTCACGGGACGATCGAGCCTTAGAAGGGAGTCGATCTTGCCGTTCATCTTCTGCATGAGCGTCGTGATGCGATATTCGATCCCGTCGGGCTCGGTGATGGAGGGTATCGTTTCGATGAGGTCGCCATGCACCACGGCGAGTCCCATGTAGGCGTTTCGGGCCGAGACGCGGTCGTTCTTTATTTCGCGTATCTGCACGGGATGCACGCCGAAATCGGCCGCCGCGTCCCTGTTCTTATCGACGTCTATGAACTCGTAACGGAAGTTGCGGTTCGCCCTCTGGGAGTACTCCTCCAGGAGGTCGGAGAGATACCTGGATACCGCGTTATACGGCGCCGGGAGGTCATTGGAGAAAAAGACCTTTATGGTAAGCGGCTCCTCCAGGGAGGAAACGATCTTCCTGCTGACAGGCGAGAGCGAGTAGGCGTTGTTCGCCGTGAGGTCCAGTCGAAAATAGAGGAAGAGCCCGACCAGGTTGACCAGCACGATGATCATTAGGCTGAGCAGCCACTGGTGGCGCTCGTCGGCCGCGGCGGCGGCGGATGCGCGGACACGCGCGAAAAGGGCCCTGAAATCGATCGATGGCATTTTCATTGTCGTCTACCTCCTTTCCTCGAGCAGTCGGACCGTGCCGATGAAGGCGACAGCCGAGATGGAGAGGAAGTACAGGATGTCCCGCGAGTCGATGATGCCGCGGGAAATGTTTCTGAAATGAAAGTCGGCGCCGGTATATTCGATTGCGCTTTGAAGTGGCGCGGGCAGGAAGAAAAGAAACTTGTCGACGAGGGAGAGGGTCAGGCAGATGAGCAGCCCGACGATAAAGGCGACTATCTGGTTCCTGGTGAGCGAGGAGGCGAACACCCCTACAGCCGAAAAGGCGAGTCCCAGCAAAAGCGCCCCCAGGTATCCTCCGATCACCGGTCCCGGGTCGAGCGAACCGACGAGCGCCGCCGAAACGGCGTAGGAGAGCGTGGGCGCCAGCATGAGCGCTACGAAGGCGGCGCCGGCAAGGAGTTTCCCGAGGACGACATCGCGCGCCGATACGGGCAGCGTCATGAGGATCTCGAACGATCCGGAGTGTTTTTCCTCGGAAAACAGGCGCATGGTCACGGCGGGTACGACGAACGAGAGGATTAAGGGCAGCAGTTGAAAGAATCCCCGAAGCTCCGCCTGATTGTACAGAAAGAACGTGGAGAAGAAAAACCATCCCGCAACCACGAGAAATACCGTGATCACGATGTAGGCTATCGGCGTGGTAAAATATCCCGACAGCTCCTTTTTCATTATGGCAAGCGGCTGTTTATAGTTCATCGTCACCTCCCCTGGTCAGCCGGCGGAACACGTGTTCGAGCGTTTCGCGCTCGGTGGTCATTTCGTAAAGCGCCCAGCCGGAATCCCGCACCGCGGCGAAGACTCCGGGCCTAATATCGACGTCCTCCTCCCCGCGAACGGATGCCGCGGCAAGCCCTTCCGCATCATCGAGCCGTTCGACCGTTTTTACGCCCGGCACTCCGGCGAGCCCGGACGCGAAGGATGCGGAATCGGCGCCCCCGGCCCGGACAATGAGGCGCATTCCCCCGCCGGCGGCCGATTTGAGTTCGGCGGTGCGCGAATCGGCGACGATTACCCCATGGTCTATGATGATGACGCGATCGCAGGTCGCCTCCACCTCCGAGAGGATGTGCGTGGACAGGACAACCGTTTTCCTCTTTCCTATCTCCTTTACAAGCCTCCTTATCTCGACGATCTGGTTAGGGTCGAGCCCGCTTGTGGGCTCGTCCAGAATCAGTATCTCCGGATCGTGTATCATCGCATGGGCCAGGCCGACGCGCTGGCGGTAGCCCTTTGACAGCTCGCCGATATTTTTATGCATTACCTCTCCGATACCGCACATCTCCGCGATGTCCCGAAGCCCCCGAGTGTCGTCGTTGACGCCGCGCAGGCGGCCGATATAGGACAGGTAGTCGCGGACCATCATGTCGCCGTAGAGCGGGGCCGACTCCGGAAGATAACCTATCATGCGCTTTACCTCCAGAGGCTCCCTGTCGACCAGGCGCCCCCCCACGCTGATGCGCCCGCCGTCGGGCGGGAGATAGCAGGTGAGCATGCGAAGCGTTGTCGTCTTGCCGGCCCCGTTGGGGCCGAGCAGGCCCGTAATCTCGCCCCTGCGGATTACGAACGATATGTCGTTAACCGCGCGGAAATCCCCGAAGTATTTGCTTACGTTATTCACGCTGATCATGTGCTTTAACGACCCTCCTTGCGAGAATATGGCGCATGCCGTTGGCGTGGTGGCTCCGGGAGCGCGTCCCGGCGGACCAGACATCGATATGTTATCCGGGAGGCCTCGAATGTTACATCGGGGCCCATAATCATTTGCTGAACCGTTTCAGTCGGAAAGGCAAGTATTTTTTACCGCAAGCTTCCCGGCTCATCCGTTAAGGGCGGCGAAGCGGCGCATATAAGCGGCGAGCGCCTCGGCGCCCTCCACGGGCATGGCGTTATACAACGAGGCCCGGAATCCGCCGACGCTCTTGTGTCCCTTCAGCCCGTACATTTTCTCCCTCTCGGCCCCCTCGAGAAACTCACGATCGAGTCGCGCGTCGGCGAGGGTCCAGACTATATTCATGGTCGAGCGGCTCGATCGTTCGACCGGTGTACGAAAGAAGCCGCCGCTCCCGTCGATCGCGCCATATACCGCGGCGGCCCTGGCGTCCCTCCGCCGCTCGATCTCGGGAAGCCCGCCGATCGACTTGACCCACCTTAAGGTGAGCATCATCACCCATACGATAAAGGTGGGGGGGGTGTTGAAAAGCGAGTCATTGTCGGCATGTATGTCGTACCTCAGATATGCCGGAAGGTCGCGCCGGGCGCGGGCCAATAAGTCGTCTCTAATTATGACAAGGGTCATTCCGGCTGGGGCCAGGTTCTTCTGGGTGCCGGCGTACAGCATGCTGATCCGCGCCCATGGCAGGGGACGCGACAGCACGTCCGAGGACATGTCTATCACCAGGTGCGGCCCGCCCGTGTCCGGGAAATCCCTCCACTGGATTCCGCCGATCGTCTCGTTCGAGCACATGTGGACGTACGCGGCCTCTTTCCGAAACGGTATCTCTTCCACCGACGGGATGCGGGAATAGCCTTCGCCGGAGCCGTCCCAAACGGCCCGCGCGTCGCCCACCACCGAGGCGTCGGCATGGGCGCGCCTGGCCCAGTGGCCGGTAATGATATAATCGGCCGTTCTCCCCCCGCCCAGGAAGGCCAGAGGGACCATGGCGAACTGCATGGTGGCGCCGCCCTGCAGAAAAAGTACATGGAACTCCGGCGGAACCATAAGCAGCTCCCGCACCAGCGAAACCGCCTCACGGTGGACCGCGTCGTAATGAGCGCCCCGGTGGCTCATTTCAATGAGCGACATGCCGGTTCCCCGGTAATCGACAAGCTCGGAGGCCGCCTCCTCGAGCACCGTCATCGACAGGGTCGAGGGCCCCGCCGCGAAATTGTACACCCTTAGCATAGCGATCCACACTCCAACATGTTGCCGCGCACTATGACGCGTAATGTACCTGCATAGTCGCGGGGATTTTTAAATTCAATAACTTTTAGCGCCTCAGGCGCGGTTTGGCCGATGTCCGCCTGAAATATTACACCTCGCATGAAATATTCGGCATAATTTGCCACTTTAATTTATATATAAAATGACCGGTTGAATGCGGACATTCCCAAATTAATGTAAAACTGCTTTACAAATGCACACGCTCGACTATTTGTGGATTGGCCTTGATTCCACGCGCGGGAAAAGGCCGCCGGGCGGGCGTACGGCTCCCCCCGCCGCGCGCATTACACCGTCATCATACAACAGAAGGGCCGGCGATTCAACAACTGCAAGGAGAGGTGGTCTATGAACATTCTTATCTTCGGGCCCAACGGCAGCGGAAAGGGCACACAGGGGGCCCTGGTGCAGAAAAAATACAACATTACGCACATCGAGTCGGGCGTCATATTCAGGGAGAACATCAAAAAAAGGACCCACCTGGGACAGCAGGCCAAGGAATACATCGACCGGGGCAATCTCGTGCCTGACGGAATCACGATCCCGATGATCCTCCACCGCCTCAAGGAAGACGATTGCAAGGCGGGCTGGCTCCTCGACGGTTTCCCCCGGAACTTCGATCAGGCCAAGGCGCTCAATTTCTCCATGAACGAGTTCAACGTCAAGCTCGATTACGTCATCGAAATCGTGCTGGAAAGGGATATCGCCAAAAAGCGCATCATGGGGCGGCGTATATGCGAAAACGACGGCAATCACCCCAACAACATATACATCGACGCCATCAAACCGGCCGAAAAGGACGGCGGATACGTATGCAGGGTGTGCGGCGGCGCCCTTACCGCGCGCTCCGACGACCAGGACGAGGACGCCATCAACGCCCGGCACGGCATCTATTACGATACGAAAACCGGCACCCTTGCCGCGGTCGAATTCTTCAAGCAGCTTTCGCGCGATAACGGCGGCGTCCCGGCAATAATAGAGCTCGACGGCCGGCCCGGCGTGAAAGAGGTCAGCGAAGAGCTCGCTATCAAGCTGAAATAGGCCGAAACATCCACGTCCGACAGCGCCGGCGCTCTGGACGCGCCGGCGCATTCCGCAGATAGCCGGCACGGTTTCGCCGACAGAGCCCGCCGCCGTGACCGTAAAATATTTGTTGACCAAATTCCTTCAAATCCGGTAGATTAAAGCCCGAAGCGGAAGCGAAATACACCACGGCTGGTTGCGGAAATCGACATGAAGAATCTCAAGATTGCCTTCCTTTTCATTTCCCTTTTTGCCGTAATAAATCTTTCAATCAGCGGCGCCTGTTATCTTTTCATCGGCATGACGGAATTTAAGGGCTATGTCGTAGGCACGGCCCTTAGCTACCTGCTCTCGCTCCTGTGGGTGCTCGGCGCGAGAAAGGGAATGAAATCCAACACCATGGTGCTTCTGGGAATCACCCTGGGGGGCTTCCCCGTACGGCTCGCCCTTCTCGGCCTTTTTGCCTTCGGCGGGCTTTACATCATCAAGATGAGCACCATGCACTTCGCGATCGCCTTCCTTGTCGGCACCATTTTAAGCCTCGTGGTCGAGATCTGGTTCTTCAATACGATGACGATGCCGGGCAGAAAGAAACTCCAATGATATGAGATGTCACCCCATGGATACCAAAACACTGCAGACGCTGTCGAAAGACGAACTGATACGCATAATCGAGAACCTTCAGCTAAAGGACGCGCTATTGACCAAGGGCGTCTGCTTTCCCAAGGTCGATTACCAGTATCTCGTCGAAAGCGCCTCCGACGCCATCTTCGTGCTGGACGACCAGGGCCACATTGTCTTCCTGAACTCCGCCTGGGAGAACATATTCCCCGTCAACAAGGAGGAGGTCCTGGGGACGCACTTCTCCGCAGCCGTCCCTGCTATTGAGATAGAGCGCGCCACCGCGGTATTCAAATCGGTCATCGGCGGGGACGAGATCCTCAACGAAAAATTCAAGACCTTCGACAGGAACGGCAACGCGATGTACGTCATCGCGAACCTCTCACCCATCCGCTCGGACGAAGAAAGGATCGTCGGACTCCTCGGCATATTAAGGAACATCACGGACATCCATTTGATGGAGCGCAAGCTCAAGGTCAACTCGAAGCGCCTGGAAGAGAAGATCAAGGAGCAGATAGAGCAGGCGGAGGAGCTGCGGCGGCTCACCGCGCTCAACGAGGACATCATCAACAACGCGCCGATCGGGATAATCACCATGGATCCCACCGGCATAATCCTAAGCGAAAACCCGGCCATCAAACAGACCATGGGCCTGGATCCCGGGGAGTCCATAGCGGGGATGAATTTCAACGATCTCGGCGGCATCGCACGGACGGGTTTCCAGCGCGTGCTGGACGAGGTGTTCATCCAGAGAAAGCCGCATGCCATAAAAAACGCGGTATATCGAAGCTCGCCCGCCCCGGGCGACGAACGAACGCTGAACCTGAAGATAAACCCCATCTTAGACGCAGACCGGCGGGTAAAGACGGTAATGATGATGGTGGAGGACGTCACCGAACAGGCGCGCATCGGCAAACGCATGCAGCGCGCGGAGCAGCTCTCGGCCATGGGGCTCCTTGCCGCCGGAGTTGCCTACGAGCTCAAGGTGCCCATAAACCTTCTCGCCATCGACCTCAACTTTATCGAGAACAACATCCCCGAAAACAGCCCGATGCGCGATTACGTGAAGTCGATGAAGGAGGAGCTGACGAGGATAAAGCAGATCAGCGAACAGCTCCTCAATCTCTCGAAGCCGGAAGAGACGGACAAGGAGGTCTTCGAGGCCCACAAACTGATAACCAGCCACCCCATACAGATCATGCTGAACCGCCTCCAGAAAACCGGGTTCTCGGTGGTCACGGAATATTCGGACTCGGGCGTAAAGGTCCGCGGAATCCGAAACCAGCTCGTGCAGGTCCTCCTCCACCTCATCGCCAACGCGGAGGAGGCGATGCCGGAAAAAGGAGAGCTCAAGATTTCCGTGGATTCGATGATGAACAACGGGGCCCTCTACGCGACCATCACCGTAAGCGATACAGGGCTCGGCATCCCCAGGGAGCATCTTAAAAAACTCTTCCAGCCCTTCTTCACCACTAAGGGGGAGAAGTCTACCGGCCTGGGGCTTATGGTTTCCTACTCCATCGCGGAAAACCATGGGGGAACGATCGCCGTCAAGAGCAAACCCGGCGAGGGGACATCGTTCATGATCGTCCTGCCGGGCGTCGTTGAATAAGAGCGTTGAAGGGTTTGCCATGAACAACCAGACCAGGGAACAGACGGTGCAGAAGACCAGCCTCGCCAGCGTCGAATCGAAGCTCGAAAAGGACGGCTACTACATCTTCACCGCGGAAGAATCGCTTGCCCCCGGAGAGGAGGCCCCGGGCAGGACTCCGGAACAGAGGGCCACCTCCAGGTACGTCATCTCCGAACAGGCCGAGAAAAAGCCCGGCACCGAACCCGGGATGGCCCCCTACGCCGCCACCGTACAGAAGGAGACCTTCGACGTCCCCACCACCATCGAGTATCTGCGCTGGCACATGGAGCGGATCGCCAAGAACGTCATAGACCGCGAGGAGATCATCCGCCAGGCCATGTTCGCCATCCTCACGCGCGAGCACATGCTTCTGCTTAGCCGTACGGGAATGGCCAAGTCCTATCTGGCCAATTACATCTTCAACACCTTCGACCAGGTCCGCGTGTTCATGACCCAGGCAAGCAAGGAACAGACCCCCGACAATTATTTCGGCCCGTACAACATCGAGGAATTTAAAAAGGGCCGGATTCGACACAACATACACGGCTCGATCATCGAGGCCAACCTCGTCTTTCTGGATGAATTTTTCGACGCGAGCGACGTCGTGCTCCGCTCGCTTCTCTCGGTGCTGAACGAACGAAAATTCATAAACGGCCCCGAGATCATCGACACGGCAATCCACACATCGATAGCCACCGCAAACTACATGCGCATGAACGAGGTCACCGAGGCGATTCTGGACCGCTTTACCTACAAGTCCATCATTCCCGAGGAGAACAACACCTATACGCAGCTCCTTATAGACCACACCTACGCCTTCAGCAGGGGAAAGGCGATCGAGCCGGAACGCAAGCTCCCATTCAACCAGATCGTTTACCTGTCCGACATCATCCGAAACAAGAACAAGGAGATTCGGATAGAGATCCCCGATTTCATCTACTTTATGAAGAACGTCATCACCAACAAGTTCCTGAGCGACATGCGAAAGAGCGAATACAATTTCTTTATAAGCCCGCGCAAGCAGGCCAAGCTCGCCGACTTCCTGAGGGCGACCGCACTTCTGGACGGGCGCCATGAGGTAAACATGGACGACGTAAAGAACATGTACCTCGCCCTGTGCACGCTAAACAGCTTCGTTTCCGTAAAGGCGAAGGACAAGTCCGAAAAGGACGTATTCCTCGACGCATACCAGCAAACCCTGGTTCACTTCAACGCCACAGGCGCCACCCAGCAGATAGAGTTCCTGCTTAACATACGAAAGATATTCCAGGAGATCCGCGAGAACCCCGACAGGCGCGAGCGCCTGGGCGAGGCCAGGGGGCTTATCGAAAGCCTGAAGGGCCTTTTAAAGAAAATATTCCCGTCGCGCTTCAAGGCCGAGGACGAGATTACAGTGGAGACCCTTAAGGCCAACGTAGCAGAGATCAATCCGGCGGTAGAGGAGGCCCGGGAGCTCAAGGAAGGCATCCTCAGGGACTTCAAAGACCTCATGTAACGGGGCGACGGAGACGCTACCGTGACCGGCACGACGACAGCCATACGCGGGCCAGAACGCCCGAGCCTCGATTTCCTCGAGTACTGGGAGTCGCTCGGCTTCTTCGACAATCTGCAGGTAATCCTTCCAGCCAGATTCTTCATGATATTCGAGATCGCCCGGGTGGTCTTCACGCCCGACTTCATCTCCGAGGCGCTTTCGGCGATAGAGGACATATCCAAGGAGGAAAAGATAGAGGCCCCCGACCGAGACGAGACGATTCTGGTAAACCGCATGGAAAAGGTCTCGCCGCTCTCGGACAACATGGTAATTGACACCTATCGCACGATCTACGATCTCAAACGAACGCTGCCGAGGGAGCTCGCCATGGACAGCGATATCTTCGACATCAAGCTCTTCAAGCGCACGCTCCTGGTACAGCGATTCTTCGAGACCAGGGCCGACTCCTTCAAGCCCGTATCGACCCTCCGCGACGAGTCCGGCAGACAGGCCAACCGCTTCGACCAGAAATTCTATCTGCTGCTGGACCGTTCGCGCTCCATGGACTTCAAGATGCGCTCCTTCTTCTCGAAGTGCCTGGTGGCCGAGTTCCTCAGGAGGAAGCTTAACGGCAACGCCAAGATATTCTACCGACCCTTCGACACCAAGACCGGCGATCTGGTGAAGATCGAGAAGAAGGAGGATTTTCCGGTGCTTATAGAAAAAGTGCTCCTGACCACCACGGGCGGCACAAGCACCAACCTCCAGGAGGCGGTGTATCAGGCCGTGGACGATATACGCTTCGACAAGGAGCTTATAAACGCCGAGATACTGGTGGTGACCGACGGCATAAGCAAGATCGACAAGTACGGCATGAAGAACAAGCTTGGGGACATCAAGCTCAACGTGCTCAAGATCGGCGACGACCTCGCCGAACCGAACTTTTTCGAGATGAAGAAGACGCTGGAATTCTCGAAGATAGATTTTGATCCCTCCTCGGTCAACATAAAGGAGATTAAAAAGAAAATGGCCGACGCCGGTGGGGAGGGCGACGAGAGCGTGCTCTCGCCCAAGGAGCGAAGGGCCTACCGCTATCTGCTCGATTTCTCGGAACGCATGTTCAACGACCTTCGCGAGGTCTCCGAGCGTTTCGTCGAGATTAAGGACCTGGAGCCGTACGAGCTTTTCAAGCTTACGGACGAAATGCTCGACCAGATCGAAACAGCCGTTGACGAGCTTTCCCGCATCGATCTTCAGACAAGGACCCAGGAGGAGCGCGAGCGCCTTTACAAGCAGGCCTACTTCCTCGGCCAGTACCTGGAGCTCCTCATGGAATACGGGGGCAACAACAAGAACCCGACCCTTCAGCGCGCAGACGCGAAGATCAGGGAGATCAAGCAGCGCATGCTCGAGGATCCGGGGCTGCTGAAGCTCGTACAGGCCATCAAGGGCTACGACGAGGACAAGGAAACCATGAAGCTCGCCCGCAAGGAGGTAAAGAAGAAACTTAAGGAGATGCAGCTCCAGAGTAAAACCCTGAGCACTGGAGAGATGAAAAAGGCCCAGATGCTTCTCACGATGGATGTGGGCGAGGGAAGCATGGGACAGTTTTTAAAGCTCATACTGGTCAAGCTGTGGATGTTTCTTACCGCCCTCGCCGGAAGGCTGTTTCGCCGAGAGGCCGGACAGGGAGAAAAGCCCGCCTGATCCCCCGCATCGGAACCGTTTGAGATCTGCCGCCTACAGCTTTTCCCTTCGGTACCAGTCTATGGTTTCCACCAGAATTTCTACGTTGTCCCTGGTCGGAGCCCATTCAAGGTCTTTTTTCGCCTTCGAGCAATCGAGCACGAAATTCGACAGGATGAACACCAGGTGCTCCTTTCTGAGGTAATTGATATTCAGTGGCTTGAGTATGAAGGACAGAAACCTGGCGAAGGACGGCCTGATGTGCTTGACCTCGCACTTGAGGCCCGCCTTCTCCCTGACGCGCATTACCTCCTCGCTGCGGGCGGGAACGTTGTCGGAGCCCAGGTTATAAACGGCCCCCCTGGCCACCGGAGCCTTCGCGCCCGTCAAGAGCGCCTCCACGACGTCCTCGGTATGGACGAGCTGGTAGCGCGAATCGCCATCACCGGCTATGTACATGCGATTGGAATCCTCCATGCCGAGCGCCATATAGAGAATAACGAGGATCATCGGGTCGTCGAGGCCAGGCCCAGTTATCGTCGCCGGGCGGAAGATGGTGATGTTCATCTCGTCCTTGTCGATGAACTTTTTACAGAGCTTCTCGGCCTTCAGCTTGTCGCGTCCGTAGCGGGTGTTGGGCTTGGGGGTATCGTCCTCCGTTATCGGCATTTTTTCGGGCGCGCCGTACGCCTTCGAGGAGGAGAGATACACCATCTTCTCCACGCCCAGTTCGCGTGCGGCGCGGAGCAGGTTCTCGGTGCCCCTGACGTTGACGCGCTTCATGAACCTTCTGCCGTAGTGGGAGGGATATTCGATATCGAGCAGGTGGTAGATCGTATCCACCCCCTCGCAGATCTCGAGCACGCGCTCGTAGTCCAGGATGCTGCCGTCGAGGAATTCGGTTGTCTCCGGGGTCTCCTTGAGTTTCCAGAAATCGAACCCCCGGACGGGTGTGCCAGCCCGCATTAGACGGCCGGCGAGCGCTCTTCCGAGAAGGCTGTTGCACCCCGTGATCAAGACCATAGCGTTCCTCCATGAAGATCCGTGATACGCGCCATGCGTAGAATCGACGGCTTCGCTATTTTAGTCAAGAATATTTACCCTGTTCATATCCACGGCCTTCCCGTGTTTATCCACGAAGACACCCATCATCGATCTCCCGGGCGATCCTCCCCATATAAGGCCCTCCACCCGCCCTGTGATGGACTCGATGGCAATGCCGTGAAACCACTCGCGCCCCAGCCGGTTGTCGTCGGCGACGAAAATCCGCCCGGGGCCGGCCTCATTGGAAGGGCCTCTGTACCTAACGATTCTTCCCGAGCCGGAATCGCCCTTAACAGGGTATTTTCTCCCCCCGTTCACCTCGTAAAAAAGCTCCGTGGAATTTGTAAGCCCGAGCGAGCGGACCTCCGAATCGTTATAGATCCCCAGGGGTAAAAACTCCCCCCTGACGGCGAGCATCGAACCGCTCGCCGCGACCCTGTCAGCGGATTGCGCCGCGACCCGCGAGATCATCTCCCTTTCTCCTTCGCGGTAGACGAGCACGCTCCCGGGCGCCGGAGGGCCGGCAATGAAGCGGCTTACAAGCAGAACATCCCCCCGGCGCAGTAGCGGTCCCATGGCGTCGTCGCGCTGGACATAAAGCCCGTACGTGGCGCGTGCAGGCATAAGCGCCCCCGCCGTACAGATGAGCGAAAGGAGGGCAAACAGAAGATAGGCCCAGGGCCTTGCGGCAAGCCCGGGAACTATCGAGCGATTCCTCGCCAGAAAAAACGCGTCGATGGAAGCCCCAAGCCATATCGCAAGGCTCGCAACGAGCATCACGGCGAATGCGCACAACACGCGACCGCCCTGGGCATAGAAGGGAATAAAAGGAAGACAGAGAATGGGAAGCAACCTAAGCAAAAGAAGAACGACGGCCCTCGCGGCTTCACCGCAGTACCACTGGCCGAGCCCTGTGAAGAAAAACGAGAGGAGCGCGGCAAGCACGGGCCTCCTCCCCCTCTCCTTCACCGTGCCGATGATCCGTTCCATAACCGACCCGGCCGCCCTTCGCTATAAAAAGGACTCTATGAAGCGCCTGACCTTGTCCCTCCCGGAAAAGACGCCGAAATGCCCCTCGCAGAGGATGTCCGCCTCCAAAGACAGCAGGAATTCGAGAGAGCGGACGTAGTCGGCACGGCTGGAGCGAAGCGAGTCGTTCAGCGGGCCGTGGACGTCCTGGCCGAAAAGGACAAGCGCCCCGCCAGAGCGCATGGTGAGCACCGAAGAGCCGGGCGAGTGGCCCGGCGTATGATACATGGTGATCTCCGTGCCGCCTGCGTCGAAACGCGCCTCCGCGGTTTCGACCTTTACATCGACCTTTACGGGCTCCATGCGGGCACGGTACCATGAGGCGGCCGTTACCTCCGGGTCGGCCGTTTCGATGAATTCGGCGTCGAGCTCGTGCGCCACCGTGCGCGCACCGGTAGCGCTTCTAAGCAGGTGCGCTCCGCCGGTGTGGTCGTAGTGGCAGTGTGTAAGGAAGATATACGTGATGTCGGCGGGGCGGACGCCGGCCTCCAGGATGTTTTTCATTACGCGATCGTGCCCGTCGCCGGTCCCGGCGTCGACGAGGGCCGAGCCGCTTTTGCCCTTTACAAGGTAGATGGCGGCATCGGACCCGTCGGAGAGGGAGGGGCCGCCCACCAGATATACGTCCCCGGTAATATTCATGCCCTCTTTCTTGCGGAAAGCTCCCTCGCCAGCGTCTCGTTCACCCTGTCGATATCGGGCGGAAGCTCTATCGGTTTGTTGGCGTAGGTGCTCCGTATGCCGCCGATGCTTCCCTGATGGTATCCGATCTTGAACTCCGAAAATTTTAGGCCGTGGGCGGTGGAGATTACAATGGTCCGGGCATCGCGCGGGATTTCACCCCGCTCCACAAGCTTGATAAGCGCCGCAAGGGCCACACCGGTGTGCGGGCAGGCGTAAAGCCCTGTGCGGTCGGCAAGGGCCGCCGCGTCGGCAAGCTCCTCCTCGCTCGCCTGCTCCACTATGCCGTCGTACTCCTTAAGCGCCGCAATCGCCTTGCGCACCGAAACCGGGTCTCCTATCTGAATCGCCGAGGCGAGCGTTTTACCCGGCACTATGGGTTCGAAATCGCTGAAGCCCTTTAAAAAGGAACGGTAAAGCGGGTTCGCCCTCTCTGCCTGTGCAAGCACTATCCGCGGCCGCCTGTCCATCATGCCGAGCTCATGCATCATGGTAAATCCCCTGGCGAGCGCCGAGACGTTTCCAAGGTTCCCGCCGGGAATCACGACCACGTCCGGGACCTCCCAGTCGAATTGCTGTAGTATTTCGATCGAGATGGATTTCTGTCCCTCTATGCGCAGGCTGTTCATGGAGTTGGCGAGATATATGGTGTTGTTTTTGGTGACCTCCTGGACCACGCGCATGCATCCGTCGAAGTCCGTGTCGAGGGAGAGCACGATAGCGTTGTTCGCCATCGGCTGCACGAGCTGGGCGACGGATATCTTGTTGGACGGGAGGAACACTATGGAGGGAATTCCCGCGTACGCGCAGTAGGCGGCGAGCGCGGCCGAGGTGTCGCCGGTGGAGGCGCACGCCACCGCGTCGAGGCGCACTCCGCGCCGGATCATCTCGTTCACCATGGATACGAGCACGGTCATGCCGAGGTCCTTAAAGGAGCCCGTATGGCTGTTGCCGCACATCTTTACCCACAGGTCCTTCATGCCCAGCATTTGGCCGAAGCGCTTTGCCCAGAACAGGTTGGTGTTCCCCTCGTACATGGAGACTATGGCCTCGTCGTCTATCCCCGGGCAAACGAACTCCTTCTTGCCCCACACCCCGCTTCCATATGGCCATTGAGTGGCGCCCACTCGCGAGTCAAAAAGCCCTTTCCACTCGGAGGCGCTTCGCGAGCGGAGCGCCTCCATGTCGTGGCTCACCTCGAGGAGCTCACCGCATTTTTTACACCTGTATACCACCTCGTCGAGCGGATAGGTCTCGTCGCAGCCTGCGGAGCAACGAAAGTGCGCCCGGAATTCCCTACTCATCGTCCGCTCCATCGCTCTGGTAGTCCTCCACCCTTAGTACCGTGGCGTCGCCCTCGACGAAATCGAAGGCGTTTATCCTCTCAACGGCCGCGAAGAGCCCCTCCTCGTGCGCTTCGTGCGTCATGATGACGAGAGGCACGTGTGGCAACTCGCTCTCCTTCTGAATGACCGAGGCGATCGAAATGCGATGGTCGGCGAGCACTCCCGCGATATTCGCAAGGATGCCGGGGCTGTCCTCGGTGTGAACCCGCATATAGTAGCGCGAGACGCGCTCGCCAGGCCGGATATAGGACGCGTCGCCGTCGAAACGGATGGCCCCCTCCGGAGAGGCTGGCCTTAGGGCTATTCTTACGATATCGCTCACCACGGCCGAGGCTGTGGGATGGCTTCCCGCGCCCTTGCCCGTCAGCGTGACGGGGCCGGTCATATCGCCGGTTATCATCACGGCGTTGAACTCGTTCTCCACCGAGGCCAGAGGGTGGCGCAGTGGAAGCATGGTGGGATGCACGCGGATGTCCACCCGCTCGCCGTCGCGCTTTCCTATGCCGAGGAGTTTTATCCTGTAGCCCATCTCTCGCGCATATTCAATGTCGAAGGCGCCGATCTTCGTGATACCCTCTATGGAGATGGAGGAGTAATCTATTCTTTTGTTGAAGGCGATCATGGAAAGGATCGCTATCTTGTGTCCCGCGTCATATCCCTCAATATCGAAGGTGGGGTCGGCCTCGGCAAAACCCTTCGCCTGCGCGTCGGCGAGCGCATCCTCGAACGAGAGCGATTCCTCCTGCATGCGGCTCAGGATGTAGTTGGTCGTCCCATTGAGTATGCCCATGACGCTGCGGATCCGGTTTCCGACCAGTCCGCTTTTAAGCGCGGCGATGCAGGGGATTCCTCCGCCCACCGCCGCCTCGAAGCCGAGCGAGGCGCTTCCGCCGTTAGCGAGCGCGAATATTCGCTCGCCCTTTTCCGCCAGGAGCTTTTTGTTGGCCGTAACGACGTTCTTGCCGGCCGACAGCGATTCGACGATGATGGACTCGGCCGGATCCATTCCGCCGATGAGCTCGACAACCGTATCGATCTCCGGGTCGGCGACGACCCTTTTCCAGTCCCTCACCGGATCCACTCCCGGGGCCCTCTCTTTTACGCGGGCGGTGTCGAGATCGCAGACGGTCTTTATACGAATATCGAGATCGGTGCGCTGTCCGAGGACGGCGCCGTTGCGCGCGATGAGATGATGCACACCGCTACCCACGGTTCCGAAACCGATAAGCCCGACGTTGATTGGTTTACGCACAAGCACACCCCGCTGGCCGGATCATTAAAACCGGCTATATCTTCCCGTCCGTACAATATTTGTCAATTACTGTTTATCGAGGGCGCATCAGGTGACCAGGCGGCTTGTAAAGCCCGGGGACGACGGAATCTCGAATTCGTATTCGGGGACCACCGCCGCCACAGCCTTCCGTATGGCAAGTGAATCGAGCGTATAGATGGAAGGGATGACACGATCGAGGAAGTTATCCACCGCATGCCGGTTATAGCCTTCGGCAGGGGCGTTTAGCCGGAAGATCCTCGGATTGTCCGTTTTAGCCAAGAGTGCCGGGTCATAGAACAGCTCCTCGTACAGCTTTTCGCCGGGCCTAAGGCCCGTGTATTCAATCCGAATGTCCCTATCGGGCGCATACCCGAACAGGCGTATGAGGCTTCGCGCAACGTCCGCGACACGGTGCTGTTTCCCCATGTCGAGCGCGAAAACCTCGCCTCCCGAGGCATAGGCCGCGGCGTTAAGCACCAGGATCGAGGCCTCGGGTATAGACATGAAGTAGCGGGTCACCTCCGGGTGGGTTACGGTGACCGGTCCGCCTTTAAGTATCTGCTCCCTGAAAAGCGGGATGACCGAGCCGCGGCTTCCAATCACGTTTCCGAAGCGAACGATCGAGGTGCGAAGGCCTTTTTCGAGGAAGTAGCTCATCGCCACCAGTTCGGCGATGCGTTTGCTTGCGCCCATTACGCTGGTCGGGCGGACCGCCTTGTCGGTCGAAATCATAACGCATTCGGCGGCGCCGTGGCGAAGGGCCGCGTCGAAAACGTTTCTGCTGCCGAGCACGTTGTTGCGAAGCGCCTCGGCCTCGTTGAACTCCATTAGCGGTACATGCTTGTGCGCCGCCGCGTGGATGACGATTTCGGGACGGTCGGCGGCAAAGATACGGTCAAGCATCCGGGCGTCCCCCACATCGGCGATTCGATATACGATTTCCGTGCCGCCTTCGAGATAATACATCTCCTCGGCAAGCGATTTGGCGAGCGAGTAGATGGAGAATTCCCCCCTTCCCACGGCGATCAGGCGCGCTATTTTGAATTTTAAGAGCTGCCGGCAGAGCTCCGAGCCTATGCTCCCCCCGGCCCCTGTTACGAGTACGGTCGTGCCGGCAAAACGCTCCTGCATGGCCTCCGCGTCCACCGAAAACTCCTCCCGGCCCAAAAGGTCGGCGATCCCGACCTGGCGAAGGTCGGGGCTTAGGGATTTCTCGAATATTCTGGTGAAAACAGGAAGGGTCTTTATGACCACGTCGGGCTTTTCCCGCCGGAGAATGGATACCGCCCTGTCTATAGCGCCCGCGCCGGCCGAGGGCATCGCCACGATCGCCTCCGAAATGCCGTATCTGTGCATAACGCGCCCCATTCCGTCGAGCGTGCAGAGTATCCTTTTTCCGCCGATGATGTGCCCTATCTTCGCGGGATCATCGTCGGCGAAGCCGGCTATGTCCCCCTCCCAGCCGCGCCGCGCGTACTCCGAGAGGATCATTCGACCGGCCTCGCCCGCTCCAACGACGAGTATCCGCCGGCGGGCACTCCGCGCACCGTCATCCCCATCACCCTCGGATGGAAGGCCCCGTCCGCCGATTCTGTCCCGCACCAGGGCCCGGTATAGGAGACTGAAGCCCGCCGCGAACAGCAGGACGAAGACAAACCATGCGGCGGGAGGCCGTACGCCGAACGCGCCAAGCCCCACGAGCGCCCCCGCGGCCCCCGCGAGGTTCGCGCCCAGAAGCCTGTACATGTCGCTCATTCCGGAATAATGCCATATAACACGATAGACCTGGAAGGCGTAAAACGAGGCAAGGTAGGCCGCGCCTACCAGCGCCGCGCGCGCGGCGAATCCGGCGATGCCGCCGGATAGAACGGCATCCGGAAGCAGGGCGTCGGAGAGAGCGACCGCTCCGGCGATGCCGAGCGCGTCTAGAATAACATAGGCGAAACGCCTGCCCTTGATTGCATAGAGAATCGGCATCTAAAACCTATCTTTTAAAAGTCTTCGCCAGGTCGAGAACGGCCTCTATCACCCGCTCGATTTCGTCGGTCTCCATCCCCGGATATATGGGAAGCGAAAGCTCGCGCTCGAACACCCATTCACACGAGGGATAATCGGCCGCTGCGAAACCCATCTTCGCATATTGCGTAAATCTATACAGGGGGATGAAATGTACGCTTGCGCCTACACCGCGCTCCTTGAGCCCGGCGATAAAGCGCGCACGGTCGATCGACAGGGCATCCAGATTGAGCCGAAGGGGGTACAGATGCCGGGCCGAGCTGCGCTCCGCGCGGACACCGTATGGGATGAAGGCGTCGTGCCCGGAAAAGGCCCTGTCGTAAGAGGTCGCTATTTCGGCCCGGCGTTCGTTCATCCAGTCGAGCTTTTTAAGCTGTTCCATCCCTATCGCCGCGGCGATGTCGGTCATATTATACTTATAACCCGTCTCAAGCACATCATAGGCCCAGCTCCCCTCGGAGGAATAGCGCTTCCAGGCGTCCCTCCCTATGCCATGCAGACGTAGCGAGCGCAGGCGGTCGGCCCATTCCGAGTTTTCGGTGGTTATCATTCCCCCCTCGCCCGCGGCCAGGGTCTTGGTGGCATAGAAGCTGAAGCAGGTCAGGTCACCGATAACGCCGACCTCCTTCTCTTTGTACCTGGCCGGAAGCGAATGCGCCGCGTCTTCTATTATTACGAGGCCATGACGCCTGGCCAGATCCATGACAGGGTCCATGTCACAGGGCATTCCTCCGTAATGGACAGGCATGATGGCCCGTGTGCGCGGGCCTATCCTCCCCTCGAGGAGGCCGGCGTCGAGAAGGTGCGTATCGCGCTCTATGTCCGCCATGACCACCCTTGCGCCCCTGTACAGCACCACCTCGGCGGATGCCGCAAATGTCATGGCCGGGACGATTACCTCATCCCCCTCCCCCACCTCCGCCGCAATAAGCGCCAGATGAAGCGCCGCCGTGGCCGAGCTCACCGCGACAGCCTGCGATGCCCCCACTCGGGCGCGGAAGGACTCCTCGAATTCCACGGTTTTCGGTCCCATCGTAAGCCATCCGGAACGAATAACCCCGGCAACGGCATCGACTTCCGCCTCTGTTATATAGGGTTTATGGAAAGGGATTGTCATGCTCGTTAAGGGCTCTCCGCGGTTTTATGCCGCCTTTTTAACTATCGGTTCAATCGGACGGCGGGATAACGCAAAATGCGAGCCGAATGCCCATTCGTTCTCACTGCCGACCCGAGGACCACAGGCAGGATTTCCCCGGCGGTCCGGTGGTCATTCTCCGGTAAAAAAAAAGGTGCACTTTTCGGATTATTCATTGTATTATGTAATGGTGCAGCCGATTTATTAACGGGCAATCAACCCATCGGAAAAAAGCCTTCCCTGGCCGTTCCGGCGGACTGGTCAGGATATTGTAGGACTCTTAATGGCAAACGGTGAGGGGCGGTGGAGTGCCTGAAATAGATAAAACAAGGGGGCAGCCATGAAACGGGCCACATTCATTCTACTCTGCATATTGTTTGTATCCTTTACCTTATCCTGCTCCAAAAAATCTGAAGAATCGACCACGCTTGGCGTGAACACGGTAATAGGCGAAGTGAAGATCTCCTCGCTGAATGGAGAACGGCCCGCCGCTCCCGGCGATGTTATTGCCGAAAGCGACACCGTCGTAACCGGTCACGCATCCATGGTTGATATCGTATACGGCACCAGCGGAATCATTCGAATCAACGAAAATTCCATGGTCCGGATGACAAGCCTCTTCGCAGGCGAAGGGGCCGGCAAGTCGCGCATGGATATATCGAAGGGAAAGATGTTTGTAACGGTATCGAAACTTGGAAAGGGCGCGAGCTTCGAGGTGGCATCGCCGACCACCATCGCAGCCGTCCGGGGGACCAGTTTCCGCGTAACCGCCGATAAAAACTCGTCGAGGATCGACGTGCTCGCCGGCAGGATCAAGGTGAACCCGGTCCGGGAGGGCCGGATAATCGAGGAGATCGAAACGGTCGTTGAGACGAACGGGACCGTCGCGCTCGACACGAAGGCCGTGGAAAAAATCGTGGAGGACAAGAAACCCATCGAGGTCGCCGTGCTTAAAGATGAGGAGATAACGGCCATTCGCGAAGAGATAAAGGACATCAAACCGATCGAAAAACTCGACAAGTCCGTCAGGCAGGAGATACAACAGGTTATTATCGCGCCTCCCGTTGACACCGAGGTCGAAAATCAGAAAGCGGAGGAGCTTAAAAAGCAGGCCCTTGATGAGAGCGCGAAGGCCGATCGGGAAAAAAGGGACAGGCTTGCGGCCGCACGGGCGGAAAAAGAGCGCCTGGCGCGCGAACAGGCGGAAAAAGAGCGCCTCGAGCGCGAACGCATCGCAAAAGAAAAACAGGATACAAAGGAAAAGCGGGTAAAAAACATCCCCAACCTGTAGGCCCAACGGGCGGGAAGCCAAGAAATCCCCATCCGAGCGGATGGGGATTTCCTATGGCGCCCCGGCCGGTAAAGTACGCCGCATTCTCCCTCAGCCGATGCTTCTTACGAGCAGCTCCTTCATGGGGCGCCTCTCGCTTCCAGGCCTCTCGTCCGGATGCCCGAGCGCAAGAACAGCCAGAAGCTCGTACGAATCGTCGAGGCCGAGAAGGGCGTTTACATCGGACTTTTTATTCAGGATCTCCCCCAGCCATGCCGCGCCAAGAGACAGTGAATGCGCCGCCAGCATCATATTCTGTATACAGGCGCCTATTCCGAGGATGTCCTTATCGCGATTGTACCCGGAGGCAGTGTGGTAGAACACGGCGATGCAGAGAGCGGCCGAAAGGACCACGTCCTCGTAACGAGTCAGACGGGACAGCGCCTCGAGGGCGGCCCGGTCCTTAATAAGGGCGAACCTCCAGGGCTGATTGTTGAGCCCCGAGGGCGCCCATCTTCCGGCCTCCAGAACGGCCGAAACGTCCTCCTTCGACACCGGATCGTCGGTAAATTTTCTAATCGAACGCCGCGAGAGTATTGCCTCTAAAACCTGGTTCATTTTTTTCTTCTCCATGCCTCATTCGATTGTCCACGAAGTCACACGAAGTACGTCTTTAAAATTCCTCACGCCATTCGTGCATCATTAAACAAACAAACTAACCCACCCTTGACCAAAATAACAACCAGAAACATCGAGATTCAAACATGCATTTCTTCGTGGCCCTTCGTGGATCTCCTTAAAAGGCTTTAAAAAGCATAGGGCCAAACGGACTTGTCCACGACGCACCTTCCATCACCCATGCAAGACGCCCCTGGTTATATTGCAAATAAGCACGAAGGCCCGATACACGAGCGACGAACGGGAGTATTCCATCGGAGGGATATCGGGGAAATATAGAATCATGCGCACCGCCCATACCGCGATAAAACAGGCGGCGCAGGCCGCCCAGAAGGAAGCGCTATGGTAAAGGGCCCGAAAGGGAACAGTGTTTCTGAATAGGGCGACCAGCCCCAGAAAGGGAACGAGCGGCGCAAGAGGGTGCAACCGAAGCGCGGAAGCGATCTCTCCCCCGGCAAGCGCGAGGAGCGCCCTGGTCAGACCGCATCCCGGGCAGGGCAGGCCGTAAACGGATTTAAAAAAGCACACGGACCCACAGAATTCGGCGATAACGATCACCGCGGCCACGGCCCCGGCCAGTGCAATGAGGTTTCGCTTACGCAACCCGCTTCCCCTGGAGCCTGTTGGCGGTCGCCTGCATGATCGCCATGGAGATGATAAACAGGCCGAACACCGCGAGCACCAGATAGAGTACGGCGTTACCGTCGGGCTTTTGTCCCGTCTTCTCCAGCGCCTCGTCGAGCACCATGCCGTATTTATATGACCAATAGACGACATACGGAAAACACAGGATGCAAAGAAGAAGATCGAGCCCCGGATTGATGTCGTCCCTGTCCGTAAAATCCTTTAGCTCGCTTGCAAACCTGTAAATCCAATACAGCGCGTAAATCCCGCAGCTTATCACGCTGAAAACGATCACAGCCGCCGGAGACCTTACTGTAATTCGCTCATCCATCCTTCCACCCCTTTGTTTCGTCAATCACGGCCACATCGGTTTACACCCGTCACACAGTGCGGTCAACTCAAATTCCCCGTCCGTGCTCGTCCCAGGGCCGACCATCATCCTCCGGCATGACGGAAAAAAATTTACATTTCCGTAACAATTCGCCCGTCTTTTCGGGCCTATAATTATTGACTTTCTCCCGGATTATAATGATTAGATTTGATGCGAATTAATTTCGGCCAGGCAATTGTCGCGGGACGCAATTTAGGTTAATGCAAGGAGAACGGTGATGTCACTCATGAACGAAATCCTCGAGAGGGTGAGAAGAAAGGATCCGGAACAGATGGAGTTCCATCAGGCCGTCAAGGAGGTGTTGGACACCCTCGAGCCCACAATTGCAAGACATCCCGAATTTGTGAAGGCGGGCATCTTCGAGAGAATAGTCGAACCGGACAGGGTCGTAATGTTCCGAGTTCCGTGGGTGGATGACAGGGGCGAGGTGCAAGTGAACCGCGGTATCCGCGTTCAGTTCAACAACGCCATAGGGCCCTACAAGGGGGGGCTTCGTTTTCATCCCTCGGTAAACCTGGGTATCATCAAGTTCCTTGGATTCGAGCAGATATTCAAGAACAGCCTCACGACTCTTCCCATGGGGGGCGCCAAGGGAGGCAGCGACTTCGACCCAAAGGGCAGGAGTGAAATGGAGGTCATGCGTTTCTGCCAGGCCTTCATGCGCGAGCTCTACCGGCACATCGGCGCCGACACGGACGTGCCGGCCGGCGACATAGGGGTCGGCGGGCGCGAGATCGGTTACATGTACGGTTATTACAAGAAGATCCGAAACGAACACACCGGCGTCCTCACCGGCAAGGCGCTCGATTACGGCGGAAGCCTCGTTCGTCCCGAGGCCACCGGATACGGCGTGACCTATTTCGCCGCCGAGATGTTAGCCACGCGCGGCCAGGAAATGAAAGACAAGGTGGCCCTCGTCAGCGGATCGGGCAACGTGGCCCAGTATACGGTCGAGAAGATAAACGCCCTCGGCGGCAGGGTGATAAGCCTTAGCGACTCCAACGGGACCATCATAGACGAGAAAGGCATCGACGCCGGCAAGCTCGCCTTCGTGATGGACCTCAAAAACAACCGCCGCGGGCGAATCAAGGAATACGCGGATAAATACGGGGCGAAATTCTTCGAAGGCCAGGATGTGTGGGATGTCGCGCGCGAGCAGGGCCTTAAGGTCGACATGGCCTTTCCGTCGGCCACCCAGAACGAGATAAACGGCAAGAACGCCGAGGCGCTGGTAAAGAACGGGTGCGGGTGCGTGTCCGAGGGGGCGAACATGCCATCCACCCCGGAGGCTGTCGATGTCTTTCAGGAGTACAAGATACTCTACGGCCCCGGGAAGGCCGCAAATGCGGGCGGCGTCGCGACCTCCGGGCTCGAGATGTCCCAGAACAGCATGCGTTTCTCATGGTCCAGGGAGGAGGTGGATTCCAGACTCCAAGGTATAATGAAGAGCATACACCGGGCCTGCCTCGACGCCTCCGAGACCTACGGCAGAAAGGGCGACTATGTGACCGGAGCCAACATCGCCGGGTTCATCAAGGTGGCAAGGTCCATGCTTGCCTACGGCATAGTGTAAATTCGTTGCGTTAAATGCGCGTCGATATGATATTATGGGGCGGGGATGAAAATCTCCGCCCTTGTTTTAATATCGGCGTTAATAGCCAGGTGAGCGGAAGAGCCACACCCTATTGAACACCGAGCCGGCCGGCCCATTCAATAGGCTCACGGGCGGGCTTCCATCTGGAGGGTTGCAATGAAGAATGACCGAATCGCGCTGAAAACCGCCGAAGAATACGAAGAGAGCCTTAGAAAACTCAATCTGGTGGTATACATGTTCGGCGAGAGGGTGAAGAACGTGGTCGACGACTCCATCATCCGTCCGTCTATGAACGCCGTGGCAATGACCTACAAACTGGCGCACATGCCGGAATATGAAGACCTCATGACCGCGACATCGCACATCACCGGAAGGAAGATCAACCGGTTCTGCCACATACACCAGAGCACGGAAGACCTGGTTAAGAAGAGCAAGATGGGCAGGCTGCTCGGCTCGCTCACCGGATGCTGCTTCCAGCGATGCGTGGGAATGGACGCGTTAAACGCCCTTTCGATGGTCACCTACGATATCGATAAAAAATACGGTACGCAATACAACAAGCGCTTTCTCAAGTATCTCGAATATGTCCAGAACAACGACCTGGTGTGCGACGGGGCCATGACCGATCCCAAGGGAAACAGGGGGCTGGCCCCGCACCAGCAGGCCGATCCCGACCTCTTTCTGCATGTGGTCGAGGAAAAAAAGGACGGCATAGTGGTCCGCGGCGCGAAGGCGCATCAGACCGGCGCGCTTAACTCGCACGAGATCATCGTAATGCCGACCATCTCCATGAGAGAGGAGGACAAAGACTTCGCGGTATCCTTCGCCCTGCCCTCGGACACGGAGGGAATCACCTATATCATGGGCCGCCAGTCGTGCGACACCCGCAAGCTCGAAGAGGGCGCCATTGACAGAGGCAACCAGTTATTCGGCGGACACGAGGCCCTGGTGGTCTTCGATAACGTGTTCGTCCCCTGGGACAGGGTCTTCATGTACAAAGAATACGATTTCTCCGGACAGCTCGTCGAGCAGTTCGCCTCGTACCATCGACAGAGCTACGCCTGCAAGGTCGGCGTGGGCGACGTGCTAATAGGGGCCGCCCAGACGGCCGCCGAATACAACGGCGCCGAGAAGGCCTCCCATGTGAAGGATAAAATCATCGAGATGAACCACCTTAACGAAACCCTTTATTGCGGCTGTATCGCCTGCGCTGCGGAGGGGCATAGGGAGCCGTCGGGGACGTATTACGTTAACACCCTGCTCGCCAACGTCCACAAGCAGAACATCACGCGCTTCCCCTACGAGATCGCGCGCCTGGCGCAGGACATCGCCGGGGGCCTTTTGGTGACCCTCCCCTCGGAGAAAGACTTCAAATCACCCCTCGTCGGGAACTGGCTCAACAAATATTACCGGGGCAGGGCCGATGTCCCGACTGAAAACCGCTGCCGCATCCTCCGCCTCATCGAAAACATCACGATGGGCACGGCGGCGGTCGGATACCTGACCGAATCAATGCACGGCGCGGGCTCCCCGCAGGCCCAGCGCATCATGATCGCCAGGCAGGTCAACCTCAAACAGAAGCAGAAGGTCGCCAAGCGGCTCTGCGGCATAGAGGAGTGACCGGAGTGCCATGAGGATCGGATTGAAGTACTGCGGGGGATGTTCGCCTCGCTACGACCGTGTCGCGGCGGTCGAACACATCCGCCGAAACCTGCCCAACGGCTTCAGGCTGGTACGCTTGGACGAAAAGGCGGATATCGCGCTTATCGTGTCCGGGTGCGGAACCGCCTGTGCGGACAGGGCGGGGGTCGCCGACCTGTCCGTCCTTGAGATCACCGACGAATCGGAGATCGAACGGTTATTACTTGATCTCTTCCAGCTTTACGTTCTTCTTGATCAGCCCGGCGAGCAGATCGATATTAGCCGAGTTGTCCCTTGTAAGAAGCGGCTCCATGGCGTCTATCTGCCGCGCGACATTGTAGATGTCGTCCGAGACCAAAAGAAGCGGAATGTTGAGCTCGGAAGACTTGGCGATGATGTTCGACGGCGGCAGGAGATTGTTGGTTAAAAGCACGCCCGATGTTTTCATCTCGAGCGCCGTGATAATCATATCGCCGCGGTCCCCGGTGGTAACGATTAGCTTGTCCTCGCGGTTGAATAGCGGGTTACGCATCGCCTCGTTCGTCGACATCGCCCCCACGAAGATGTTCCTTATGAAATTGCCAAGCCCCTTCTCGCCGCTTATCACCTTTGCGAACAGGTACTCGGAGAGGTAGTCCATGGTAAACCCGGTCAGATCGCTCTCGTAAGGGATTACTCCGAGGACCTTGACCCCAAGGTCGGTTATGCCCTTCAGATAGGTCGCGTTGAAGTCCTCGAGATCGTGCACCTTGTTGATTATGACGCCGCGGAAGTCCACCCCCGCCATGTCGACGCTTTTCTTGATAAAGCCGATATCGTCGACGATCGCATCCTCGTTTCCGCTTGCCACCAGTAAAAGTCCGGCCTTCAGGTTTTTGGCAAGGGAGATTGGGTCCAGGTACACCGATACGCCGTATTGTAAATCGCGGCCGCTCTCTATGAACAGCATGTCCCTGCCCGTGGAGGCCTTGCTCACCATATCCTCGAGCCTGCTTTTAATGGTTTCATTGCTGTACATATACCGCAGCTTGGAATGCTCGAAGCCTATCGTAACGTCCTCGGGATTGTCCTTCGAGTCGAGAACATAGGTCAAAAGGCCGGCATCGTAGTCCCACGAGCGCTTCTTGCGGTAGACAAGGCGGTCGCCGAGCGGTTTGATATAGCCGTATTTTTTACCGAGAGCTTTGGCAAGGCCCACGACGACGCTCGTCTTCCCCGCGCTTTTTCTGGTAGACGCAATCACTAATCTGTCCATCGGCCCCTCCTGCGTGAGTTTATATATGATAATTCATCGCGCGCGATAACGGTCGTACATCCGGCCACATGGAGTGTTCATCGCCCGCGCCCTAAATCCGCCCATACAAGTATCATAAAGGCGACTTGAATCCCTGTAAAGCACTAATTTCTAGTTTTTTTTAAATAATAGTATTTTAGCATCCAGAAACCGGGTTGTTGCCGAACCGGGACCGATGGATGCCGTCCACATCGCACCCGTCCTTCCGTAAATGCCCGTGTTTTCCGTATAAACGAAAAGGGCGGGGGTTATCGCCCCGCCCTTTCATCGTAAACCCCTTTCTTCGTCCCTCTCGTAATCGAGCGAAGCCAGTACTCAGATTTCCTTGATCTTCACGTTCTTTTTTATAAGCTCCGTAAGGAGGTTTATATTCTCGGTATTGTCCCTGGTAAGGAGCGGCTCCATTGCGTCCATCTGTCTTGCCACCTGGTAGGTGTCCGACGGCACCAGGAGCAGCGGGATGTTCATCTCGGAGGCCTTGGAGATGATGTTCGAGGGCGGAAGGATATTGTTGGTAAGCAATATCCCAATGGTGTTCTGATCGAGAGCCGCGAGCACCATGTCGCTGCGGTCGCCGCTCGTAACGACAAGACGGTTCTCCTTGTTGAAAAGCGGGCTTCGCATCGCCTCGTTCGTGGACATCGCCCCCACAAAAATGGTCTTTACGACGTTGTTGAGACCGCCCTCACCGGCTATTACCTTGGCGAAGAGGCATTCGGAAAGATATCCGACGGTAAAATTTTTAAGATCGGGCTGCATGGGTACGATTCCGAGCACCTTGACGCCGGTCTTTTCGATTGCGGGCAGGTAAGTGGCGTTGAAGTCCTCGAGGTCGTGCACCTTGTTGATGATGACACCGCGAAAATCGACTTTGCCCAGGCCCAGGTAATTCTTGATGAACATTATATCGTCAACTATGGCGTCGTCGTTTCCGCTGACCGCCACGATGAGCTTTCCGCCTATGTTCTGCGCGAGCGTCACAGCGTCCAGATGCACCGACACTCCGTAGGATAGGTCCTTGCCGCCCTCGACGAAGAGTACATCCTTGTTCTTGCTGGTGTTGGCCACGAGCTCCTTTACCTTTTCCCCTATACGCACTTCGTCGTACATATACCGCAGCTTGGAGTGCTCGAAGCCGATGGTGATGTCCTCCGGGCTCTCGTGCAGGCCGAGGACCTGTGTAACGAGGGCGGCATCGTAGTCCCAAAGCCTCTTTTTACGGTACAGAAGCCTGTCGCCGAAAGGCTTGATATACCCGTAGGTCTTGCCCATGGCCTTCGCCAGGCCCACTATTATGCTGGTCTTTCCGGCGCTTTCCCTTGATGATGAAATCACTATTTTGTCCATAGACCGCTCCTTTTCCGTACGTTAAATTAAAAATGATTTCGATAAATCAATATTATCATCGAAATATAATATGTCAAGCCTTTACGATTTATCGTCTCCGACCCCCCGCGTCCCCAGTCCCGGTAGACGACAGCCCTTCCCTAATCGCGGCAGAAGGGCTGTCCGAGATCGCTCGGCCGCGTACTTCATTCGTCCGTTCGAATTACTTGGTAATCAGAATACGAACGTCAACCGCCTTGACCCCGTTGCCCTTCTCGTAGACAACGATCGGGTTGATCTCGATATCGGAAATTCTGGGCACCTTGCGTATTATCGTCGCCGTCTTGATTATGGTGTCGACCACGACGTCGATGTCCTTCTGGTCCTCTCCGCGCGCGCCGAGCAGAAGCGCGTACGACCTGGTTTCGGATATCATCTTGAGCGCTTCACCCTTGTTTAGCGCGGCCGAGCGGAAGGCGACGTCCTTCATAACCTCGACATAGATGCCGCCCATGCCGGCCATGACGATGGGCCCCATCTGCGGGTCCTTGCGGGCGCCTATTATGATCTCGGTGCCCTTCTTGACCATCTCGCAGACCTCTATCCCGTCGATCACGGCGTCTTCCTTATAGGCCTTGCAATTGCGCATGATCGCCTCGTATGCGTCCAGCACCTCGTCCTTGTTCTCGATGTTGAGGGCTACGCCGCCCGCGTCGCTCTTGTGGAGTATGTCACGGGAAACGACTTTCATGACCACCGGATAGCCTATATTCTCCGCGTGTTTTACGGCGTCTTCTATGGATTTCGCTATCTCCGCGCCGGGGATCATTATTCCGGCCGCCCTCATTACGTCCTGCCCCTCGTTGGCTAGCAGGAAGGTGCGCCCGTCCGCCAGAGCCTTGTCGATGACCTTTTCTATGGCGCCGAGGTCGATCTTCGACTCGCTGATGGAGTCGTCGCGGGTCTTGTTGAAATCATGGTGCCTGTACAGAGCGCCCATACAGGAAATGGCGTCGTATGGGTCGGCATAAACCGGAACATTTTCCCTATTAAGCTCCACTATGGCGTTCTCCACGGCCGATCCGCCCACAATCGCGTAGACGACCGGGGTTCCTGTTTCCATGTGCTTCTTGTATGTGTTTCTAATCATCGGCGCCAGGTTCTCGGAGTCAAAGGTCGCCGTCTCGCAATAGAGCGCCATTGTGGAGTCCATCTTGTCGCTCACCGCCGGGGCGGAAAGCGCCAGATCGTAGGCCGCCGAGTTGGCGCCGCCGGTAATGTCGATCGGATTTTTAAGGGAGCCGAACTCCGGCGTGGCCGGCGCAAAGACCTCTTTTAGAACTGCCTGGTCGTCATAAAGCTCGACCCCGTATTTTTCGCAGGCGTCGGTCGCCATAACGCCGATCCCTCCGCCATTGGTTACGATGACGCCTCGGCTGCCCTTGGGTTCCGGCGCGTTGGAGAGGAACTTGCACCAGTTGAAGGCCTCCTGCAGGCTTTCGGCGCGCAGCGCCCCACACTGCTTGAGGACCGCGTCGGTGATCTCGTCGGCGCCAGCAAGCGAGCCGGTATGGGACGCGGCTGCCTCGGCGCCCCTCTTCGAGCGGCCGGACTTCAATACGACCACCGGCTTGACCTTTGTGGCCTCCTTCAGCGCCTCGATGAAGCGCTCGCCGCCCTTTACACCCTCCACATACATTAAAATGACCTTTGTCAGATCGCTCTTTACCACATATTCCAGGCAATCCGCCTCGTCGATATCCGCCTTGTTGCCTATCGAGACTATGGCCGACAGGCCTATGTTATTGACCGCGGTCTTGCCGATCATGGCGATCCCCAGCGCCCCGGACTGGGTGAGAATGGCCACGTGGCCGCGGGCGATTTCGGTGGCCGAGAAGGTCGAATTAAAATCCGAGGCCGCCGAGAACACGCCGAAGATATTGGGGCCAAGGACGCGGGATCCCTTGGATTTCGCATAATCGACTATCTTGTGCTCGAGCTCCACCTCGCCCACTTCCGAGAACCCCGAGGTGATGATCTGGATGTGCTTTACGCCCTTGTCGGCGCATTCCTTCACGGCGTCGAACGCCAGCTTCGCCGGGACGATGATCGACGCCACATCCACGTCACCGGGGATGTCTTTTACGCTGCCATACACCTGTTCGCCCAGTATCTCGCCGCCCTGCGGGTTGATGGGGTATATCTTCCCCTTGAAACCGCCCTGCTTGAGGTTGCGGACCACGCTGAAACCGATTTTTCCCGGTTTGGACGAGGCTCCCACCACGGCAATCGACCTTGGTTCGAACAACAGATTCATGTTTGATTCTTCCCTCATAGCGTTTCTCCTCTAAATTGCATCTTTAACTCATATACTCCCGCACCACTTCTCTTCTCTATAATGAAGCCCATCTTTTCGAAAAGATGGAGCATGGGCCTGTTCTCCACCAGCACCTCCGCGGTGAAGCCCAGAAGGCCCTCTTTTTTTGCAAGAAAGGTTACATACGACAACAGCTCGGTGCCCACGCCCTTGTTCTGGAAGTCGTCGCTTATAACTACGGCGACCTCCGCGGTATGGGCATACTCCTGTTTTCCGTATTGCGCGATACCGACGACCCGGTCTTTTTGAAGCTGTTCGATTACGGCCAATATCACCATCTCCCTTGTGTAATCGATGATTACGAACTCCTGCAACCTCTCATGGTGCATGTCCTTCCGCGTGGATATGAACCGGCGGTAGATACTCCGGTCCGAAAGGGAATAGAAAAAGTCTTTAAGGAGCGGCTCGTCGCTGATGCGCACCGGTCGAAGCAACAGCTTGAGACCCGCCTTGGTGGTCCGGTATGCCTCGAGCGTTTCGGGGTATTCGCCCTTTCTGCCCGGGATGAAGGCCTGGTCCCTGTATATTAGGCCGACCTTCTTGGCCTCCTCGATGAGCCAGGGCCTGAACTTGGGATGGGCGATGGCGATGAGGTCCATGGCCCGCTCACGGATGTTCTTCCCGTGCATATAGGCGATTCCGTATTCGGTGACCACATAGTGCACATCGCCGCGCCCCAGCGTTACCCCCGCCCCTTCACTTAGGAATGGCACGATTCTTGAGACCTCGCCGTCGTTCGAAGTGGAGCGCATGGTGAGTATGGTCTTTCCGCCGGGGGCGAGCATTGCGCCCCGCATGAAATCCGCCTGCCCCCCTATGCCGCTGTAAAACGTCCTGCCGATCGACTCGGCCGTCGCCTGGCCAGTAAGGTCTATCTGAAGCGAGGCGTTGATCGCGGTCATGTTCCTGATTCGGGCGATCGTCATGGGATTATTGGTGTACTCTATGGACCTGAACTCGACGCCAGGATTGTCGTGGATGAACTGGTAGGTGTCTTTGTGCCCCATGCAGAACGAGGCCACCGTCTTTCCTCGGTCGACGCTCTTGTTGGAGTTGTCGACCGCACCGCACTTTATAAGCTCCACTATGCCGTCTGAGAGAAGTTCGGTATGCACGCCCAGGTGCTTCTTGTTTTTCAGGTTGGAGAGCACGGCGTTCGGAATGCTCCCATAGCCCACCTGTATGGTATCGCCGTCCTGGACAATCCTCGCAACGTGCCTTCCTATGCGGTCCGCTATGTCGTCGGGGACCTCCGAGGTGAATTCGAGAAGGGGCTCGTCGTAAGGGAGGATATAATCTATGTCGTCGATATGGAGGAAGCCGTCGCCGTGGACCCTCGGCATAAACGAGTTCACCTGGGCTATCACCAGGCTCGCGCTCTCGACGGCCGCCTTTACGATGTCGACGCTTATGCCCAGGCTCATGTAGCCGTGGTCGTCGGGCGGCGAGGCCTGAATGAGCGCAACGTCGATCTCGACGAGCTTGCGCTGTATGAGGCTTGGGACCTCCGAAAGGAAGATGGGGGTGTAGTCGGCAAGCCCGGTGTTTACCGCGTTGCGCGTGTTATCCCCCACGAAAAAGGAATTATGCCTGAAGTTGGCCTTGAATTTTTCGTTGGCGTAAGGCGCGACGCCCATTGTCCAAACATGGATGACCTCGGCGTCGAAAAAGGCCTTGGGGTAGGATGCGGCGTAATTGACGAGCGCGTTGACCAGGTATTGCGGCTCACCGCAGCCGGTGCCAATGAAAATCCGGTCGCCGCGGTTGATCCGGCTGAAAATCTTCTCCTCGGGGAGAAATTTTTCAGGAAAAAGTTTTTTTATCTCTTCGAGCTTGGCTTTTCTGCCTTCCTGGCTCATCCCTTATCTCCCACAGGCGGCCTTTCATCCGGCATCTTCATTCATTTTATCACGGTTTGACAATCCAACAAAAAATGTACTCATTTTTGCCTGACAAAATCGTCCCAATAGTGATGTTTTGATACTGCACTAATGTCCTTTCGATAGTAGAAAGTGCGAAAAACATAAGTCAAATTGTTTTTTTAATTTTATTATTTTTTTTTATTAAATTTTGAAGGGTTTCGATTTGTTTATCAAAAATACCACGCAATGTGATTTTAAAGAAATGCGGATAGCCGCATGGGGTGTTTATAAAATTTCATAATTCCGGCAGGCGGGGGGATAATTTAAAGGCTTAACCCGGCCGTCCGGTCCGTAAATGTAGAGAAAAGGCGCTCCTTTGTGTGCCCGGGCATAAAAACAGCCTCCACGAATAAAACCGCTGGACGAATCGGCGCCCCACGGCGTATTCTTTCCGCCGGAATCGATAAGCCATGAAAAAGCCGCTAGTCAAGTCACTCCTTTTCATCTCCGCCCTGCTTGCGACAGCCGGGGCCGGGGCCCGGACAATGGACGGCAGGTATGCGTATTTCCCGGGTTTTTCGGCGGCCAGTCTTGGCCGGGGCGCCACCGGTGTTTCCGACGGCGGCATACACTCGTTCCACCTCAATCCCGCGTCCATAGCGGGGGCGGAACGGCTGGAATTGTTTATCGGGTATGGAAGCGTGGCCGGGGATTACGGCAACACCGGAATAGCCGCCGCATTCCCAACATCGTATGGTGCGCTCGGCATCTCTTTCAATTCGATAACGACCGAAGCTCCGGAGGGAGCTCTCGGCGCGGCGCGAATTCTCTCCATCGGAGGGGCCAAGGAATTCACCGACCGGCTCTCGATAGGCGCGGCCTTCGACATGCTGTACGGAACGGCCGGGAATGACACAGCACGCTATGCGGGCGCGGCGCTGGGCGCCCGTTACACACCAGGCATCTCCCTTGCGCTGGGCGGCGGATTCGGCATATTTCAGCCCTCCCTGGGCGCGGCAGGCAGGGCAGGCATGCTTTTCGGAACCGAAAAGGAATCGGCCGATATAGGCTTCGCCTCGGCGGGATACATGTTCACCTTCTTCCGAAAGGCCGATTTCAACATCGCCTTTTTAAACGAGGTGGCCGCGCTGAAAGAACCCGCAACATTTCCCGTAAAATTCGGCCTGGAGTCGTGGCTGCTCGACACGGTCGCGCTCCGTGCCGGTTTAACGACCCCCGGCGCGCGCGGCCACAACGCCCTCAGCCTCGGCGCGGGCTGGCTTATTAAGACAAGCGAGCTGGACGCCCGGCTGGACTACTCCTTCGGCTACGCACGCGCCGGCGGCGTGTCCCATTTCCTGGGCCTCACCATAAGCTATGGAGCGCTCGACCGCGAGCCGCCGTCGGTAACTATTACGCCGACAGAGGTCCACATCTCTCCGAATTATGACGGGCGGCAGGATTTTGTAATTTTTAAAACAGCCGTTCGCGACGCGAGCCGCATCCGTGGATGGCGGCTCCAGATACTCGCCCCCGATGGAGGCATGATCCGCGAATACCGCCTCTCCGACCGCGACATGGAGGAGAGGGTGGGCCCGCTGGCCTTCATCAAAAAAATTTGGCAGAAGAAGGAATCGACAGTCGTCCCCGAGGCCATTCTATGGGATGGGACGGACGCGCGCGGCCGCGTGGTAGCCGATGGAAGATACCGGTTCTCGTTTATAGTATGGGACGAGCATGACAACATCTCCGCGGCACGCACCGGGGTTGCGCATGTGGATACAACGGCGCCCTCTATAGAGCTTTCCGCCGACGACCGCCTGTTCTCACCCAACGGCGACGGGCAAAAGGACACCTTTGCCATAAAGCAGTCGGCTGTCTCCGAACCGGATGACCGCTGGCTTGCGGGATTTCGCGACACCGCCGGCAGGACCGTAAAAAGCTACCGCTGGAGCGGCGCGGACATCCCCCGCAGGCTCGTCTGGGACGGTAACACCGACGAAGGCGCACAGGCCCCGGAGGGCCTCTATACCTACTTCATCGAGTGCACGGACCTGGCCGGCAACGCCGGCGGCGGAACCATCGGCGAGATCACCCTCACCCGACAGTATGAAACCGCGGATGCCGCGTCATCTCTCCGTCACTTCTCCCCGGCCCTTCACCGGGAAGTCTCATTTCTCCTTTCGCTTTCGTCCTCCGCAGGCCTTCGTGAATGGAAGCTCACAATAGAAAGCAGTGACCGCAAACCCGTACGAGAGTTCGTCGGTTCCACCCCGCTCGAGCGGGTATTGAAATGGAACGGAGCGGACGCCTCGGGAAAACCCCTGCCCGACGGGGTCTATTACTATACCCTTACGACCCGCTTTGACAGCGGAAACACGCCCTCCTCGTACCCAAAGGAAATCGTACTCGATGGCACGCCCCCATCGCTCTCGCTGCGTTACTCGCCATCGCTTTTCTCGCCCGACGGCGACGGCGCGAACGACACGCTCAGGCTTTACCCCTCGGCCACGGACCTCTTCGGAATCGCCCGCTGGTCGCTGTTTATTTATTCGAGCGCGGGCGAGCTGTTCAAATCCTTCCACGGACAGGGTGAGCCCGCGCCCGAGATAGTATGGGACGGCATGAGCACCGGCGGCGAGCTTGTGGAATCGGCCGCCGACTATTTCATCGAAATGGAGGCGTTCGATACCGCGGGGAATTACGCCAAGAGCGCGAGACTCCGGCTCCCGGTGGACGTGCTCGTAATGGTGACCGAGCGGGGCCTTAGGATACGGATCAGCAATATCGAGTTCGCCTTCGACAGCGCCAGGCTCACCGGAAAGGCCTTCCCGATACTCCGCCGCGTGGCCGACATACTGGAGCGTTACGGCTCTTACAGCGTTCGCGTCGAGGGACACACCGACGACATCGGCGAGGAGGAATACAATCTCAGGCTTTCCGAGGAACGGGCGAAGGCGGTCATGGACCACCTGATATCTAACGGCATAACCCGTTCGCGCCTCAGCTTCAGGGGGATGGGCGAGACCGCCCCCTTCCTCCCAAATACAAGCACCGAGAACAGAAGGCGCAACCGTCGCGTTGAATTCATCCTCATTCGGGACGAGGCGCGTGAATAATAGCACCTTTCATATAGTGTTTACGGATCTGGACGGCACCCTTCTCGACCACCACGATTACAGCTATGACCTCTCCATGCCCGGCATCGCCCTCCTGCGCGGCGCCGGCATTCCGCTCGTTCTCGTTTCGAGTAAAACCGCTTCCGAGATGGAGGCGCTGCGCCGAAAGCTTGGCCTCGCAGCACCCTTCGTCTGCGAAAACGGTGGCGGCATAGCCTTTCCCTCGGAACACGGAAAGGAGCCCCGCATCGAGGCGATGGGGATGAGTGCCGCCGAACTCGAGGCGCGGTCGGACCTTCTTAAGCGCGCGGCCGGTCGCCGGATAAGGCTTATCACCGACATGGACCCGAACGAGATAGCGGCCCTTACCGGGCTCGAACCGGAGGCGGCCCGGAAGGTTAGGGAACGCTCGCACTCCATTCCCTTCCTGACGGCGGATGGCTCAAGCATAGATCTTCCGGAGGTCAACCGGCTGCTCGGGCGGGAGGGGCTCGCCGTAACGCGCGGGGGAAGGTTTTATCATTTGGGCACGGCGGGTGTGGACAAGGGACTGGCGGTTTCGAGAATACTCGCGCACTATCGCCCGGATGCCGGGGAGGCGGACATAGTGACGACCGGGCTGGGTGACAGCGAAAACGACCTTCCCATGCTTAAGGCCGTTGACCGTCCCGTACTGGTGCGCAAGCCGGATGGAAGTTTTTTAAAAACCGATATGGACGTGATATTAACCGAAGGAAGGGGGCCAGCAGGCTTTACCGAGGCGATATTTAGGCTTTTCGCGCGGGGGGCCTAATCCACCACCTCCATTTTTTCCGCTACGTACTTTTCGAATTCCTCACGCGTCATCCTGCCCTCATAAAGAGGCCACAGGCTTTCCTTGAGCTCCTCGACGCTCTGGAATTTCGCTCCATCAATCTTGTACCGCGCCATTCCTCGCTTCCCCATTACAGTATATCGAAGGCGCCCCGGCCGGGGCTATCATCAGCATAGCACGCGGAAAAGCCTCGTCCATGGAAAAAGCGAATATCGATGCGTATTGGAAAAAAACCGCCATCGCCGCCGGAAGCGTTCTGCGGGGATTATTCGATATTGTACTTTTTCATCTTCTCGTACAGCACGCTTCGGCTGATGCCCAGAAGGCGCGCGGCCTTCGCCTTGTTGTTCCGGGCAAGATCGATCACACGCTCGATATGCTCCTTCTCGAAATTGGATACGGCCCGCGCAAGATCCGGCTCGAACGCCGCGAGCGCGGACGCCCCCTCTTTGCTCTCGGGAAGAATGTGCAGTATTGTCCTCGCCGAGACCCTATTCTGGCTTTCGAGCACCAGCGCGTATTCGATGAGATGTTCGAGCTCACGTACGTTCCCGTTCCAGCCGCGCCGCTTGAGGATCTCGAGCGCCTCGTCCTCCATAAAGTCGATCTTCTTTCCAAGCTCACGCGAATATTTACGTATAAAATGCTCCACCAGGCATGGGATGTCCTCCACGCGGTCACGCAGCGGTGGAACGAGAAGCTCTATCCCCGAGAGGCGGTAGAAAAGATCCTCGCGAAAAGTGCCGTTTTCGATCTCCTTCCGGAGATTGACGTTGGTGGCGCTTATAATCCTCACGTTGATCTTCATCACCTTGCTCGAACCCACCGGCTTGATCTCACGCTCCTGCAAAAACCGCAAAAGTTTGCTCTGCGTCTGCCAGGTGAGGTTCCCTATTTCGTCCAGAAAGACCGTTCCTCCGTCGGCCTCCTCGAACAGGCCCTTCTTAGCGCGGTCGGCCCCCGTAAAGGCCCCACGCACATGCCCGAAAAGCTCGGATTCTATAATGGTTTCGCTCAGGGCGCTGCAGTCCACTGGAAGAAACAGCTTGTCCCTTCGTTCGCTCTCCTCGTGGATGGCGCGCGCCACCAGCTCCTTGCCGGTGCCGCTCTCGCCGAAGAGTATGACGGAGGCGTTCGACCTGGCCACCCGCTCCATGGTGGCCTTCAGCCTCTTCATGGCCGGCCCCTCGCCGACTATGGTAACCCCTCCCCTTGCGGCGCGGTCGCGCTTAAGCCTTTCTATCTCCTTTTTAAGGTGGTAATGTTCGAGGTTTCGCTCGACCTTTACCTTGAATTCCTGGGGCTGGAAGGGCTTTATAACGAAATCGTTCGCTCCCCTTTTTATCGCCGTGACCGCTTCGTCGACTCCACCGACCCCGGTAATTATTACGATGGGTATGTCCGGATAGAGCACGCGTATTTCGGAAACGAGCTCGAACCCGTCCATGCCGGGCATGGCCAGATCCGATATAATGAGGTCGAAAGAATCCGAATGCACGGCCTGGACGGCCGACATGCCGTCCGGGCATTTAACGACGCTGTGGCCGCTCGACTCGAGGATGTCCTCTATGTATTTAAGAATCGAGGGGTTGTCATCGACAATTAATCCTAAAACAAGCGATAACAGCATCTTTATCGCCGTTGATTCGAAGAAATACCTAATTTGATCTAAAAAAGAAATAAAACAGACCAATTCTTCGGGTTCGGCATAAAAATTTGGGATTCAAACGAAAAATTATTCAGCAATAGCATCTTTTAGATACACCTCGCCCGCTGTCGGACATGATTCACACTGCTTCACAAAAGCTATGTAAATGAAAAACGTATAAGTTTTAATTTGCGCCACAAATCAAAGATGGCAAAAATCCAGGAATTATAGTTTAAAAACCTGTAAACAATCCTCCTGCCGGTACAAAGAATCTGGCTTGGGATGTTAATTATTGTATTTTGAAACCGCTTAAATTCGCATGCGATAAGCTTCGAACTTTTTTTCTTGTCATTAAGCAAAAGCGCTATCCATGACTTCAAATTCCACGCAAGCATGCAGATCGTCATATAAGCCCAATTAGCCATGAATTCCGCCGCGGGCATCTTAAGCGCATGAACACCGTTGTCCAACTGCTCAATTTTGTTTTCATGATTACAACGGCCTCGAATCAGTTTCAACAAATCCACAGGCGAGACGTCTTTGATGTTTGTGATGTAGAAAAAATAGCGATACTCGTCAAAGAGCCGCGTTTGCCCTTCACTAACCGCCGATATTTGCTTGAGAACAATAACACGATATTCTTTTTTACATTTTGTGGGGCTATATGAAAACTCGGCACAGTATTCCTCTTTCTTCGTGAGCGAACGATACTCTCTCCTTACGACCGCCGCCTTCTTTACCCGCGGTTTCTTTTTTCTAGGCTTCCCTTTCCTTTCAACGCAGGGTTTTTCTACACGAACCCATTCGTTTTTTCGCAAATTATCGGCGATTTTTACCAAATTTTGGACAGCATCGTATCCAAATATGAAATGCGCACCGCGATCGTCCCATTCATCAAATTTTTTGGTAAGGCTAAATGCACTATCACCGCGAAGACATACCCGATTGAAAGACTTCAACGCAACGTCTATACCCTTGTCCATCCACTCCGCTGCCCCCTCCTGCGAAAGCGCATTTCCCGGACGATTAACAACAAAAAGGTGTGCTCCCGTTGTGGCCTCGGTCATTACAAGTGTTGAAAAACCCCAAACTCCGGTATATGCGATATCCATCTTCTCCTTGCATTCTCCGGTGGTTTCCTGTATCTTTCCGTCTATATCGAGTATTGCATAATCGCGATTTTTCTTCTTTAATGCCTTTTTCCACACGATTACGTTTGTATCGTTTATGATATCCATCAGGCTGTGTACATCTTTCTCCTGGAAACGCCGTAGGAAATCTCCCGCAGTTGTCGGATCAGGTATCCTTGTCGCTCCAAGCGCATTAAGATAGGGTTCGTTGTTCCGTAATAATTCAATGTCTTCGAGGTTTTTTCCTCCGCAGATGATATTATACGCAATATTTAACACGTGATCGGATTCATAATATGGTTTACGCCTTTGAAGCAATTGAAGTTGACTGTTTATCCTTTGCGGCAATTTTAAAGCGTTCACCAATTCATTTACTAATCCGATCCCTCCGCAATGAATCGCCGATATCTTTTCCGATATATCAAAGCTTGACATTCCCGTGTTCATCATCGGGCTGTTTGTTTCCTCGTGAATATTTTTGAGTCGTTTCGATATTTTGTTCTTGCGTTTTCGGATGGTTTCCTGCATTCTTTTGTTCACTTGAAATGCTCCCTGTTTTTGATTTTTTTGTTTTGTCTAAATTCAAAAAACCCTGAACGGGTGAGCATTTCAAGTCTTTTTATCTTTTCTCTAATATTTAAACGCTTGTTTTAGGATTAATATATTACCCATACCGATTGCAGTGTATACCGGGATTGGTCCGAGGATTGCCGCTACGGCGGCCGCCGACATGTCCGCCACGGCCTGAAGAAAAAACCGCGCGCCATTGGCGCGACGAAACAATTTCCACGCCGGAACCGACTCTGATAGTAAAAAATAAGTATGGACATTTCAATAAATTCTTTGTATGGTGTAAAGAAAAAATACGGGTGCGCTACTCGCGCGGCCCGGCAACGGTTGATTTTTATGAGGATACTCCTGACATCCGACCTCCACCTTGGAATCGACGAGCGTTCCTCGGCGGTCCCGGGTCATGCCAGAATCAATACATTCAAAAAGATATGCGCAATAGCTTCCGAACACGACCTGCTCCTTGTCGCCGGGGACCTCTTCCATGACGGCGGTGACAAATCGTCCTTGCTCGCCGCGGCGGACACGGTTTCGAGGGAATTCTCGGCGCTCAGGCGGAAAGGGGTGGATATACTCTACACTCCCGGAGAATGTGACCGGTCACTCCTCGGTGAAGACGGGCCTGCGCCGACCGGCTGTTTTACCCATATTTTCCCATCCGGGGGCGGCTCCGGTATTTCGATAACGCGAGGGGACGAGAGCGTCTCCGTATACGGGGCGACGGACCCGCGTGGAATGACGGCCATTCGAAGTGAAGAGAACGGAGGGTTCCACATGGCTCTGTTGCATGCGGACTTCTGCGCCGGGGAGCAGGAACGGAAGCCCGACGTGCCGTCACTTGGCAGGGACGACATAAGATCGCTGAATATGGATTTCTACGCACTCGGCCATAACCACAATTTCCGCATCTTCAAATCCCGCAATCGCGTCATAGGGGCCTACCCCGGCAGCCCCGAGGCCGTCGGCCCCAATGAAACTGGGGAGAGGTATGTGCTTTCCATAACCACAGAAAACGGCGAGATCATTCAGATAAAGCGCCTTGCGGTCAATTCGATCACGGTAGAACGAATCTCCATCGCGTGCGCGAACATCGGCTCCTCCAGGGAGATTGCGGACATCGTCGAGAGGAAAGCCTCCCCTCGCACAGCCATTACGGTCGTTCTCACGGGCGAGCGGGCGTTTCCCCTGGACCTCGATGCCATAATGGAACACGCGCGCGGTTTCGAAAGGCTTGACATTGTGGACCAATCCTCACCGGACTTAAACCTCCTCGCGCGCGAATACGCCGGGGAAAATTCGTTTCGCGGGGCTTTTTTCGAACGCATGAGGGAGATGATCGAGGCCGGGGAGTTGCCGGCCGATATAGACCGCATGCTGCTCGGCAGAATGCTCGGCAGAATGGCCCAGGCGGAAGCGCACGGCTCGGAGGACTGGCATTGCGTATAAAACGATGCGTCGTCTCCAGACCGGGGCTTTTCAACAACAGGACCCTCGATTTCAACGAGGGCCTTACGGTCGTCTATGGCCGCAACGGCTCCGGCAAGAGCCTGCTGGCGCGGGCCATTCTCGAACTCCTGTGGGGAAGCGCCCACCCCCTCTCCCTACTGAAAAAGGGGTCCTGGGAGTCCCTCTATATGGAGCTCAATCTGTCCACATCCTTCGAATACACCTTCGTGCGGAACGGGGACAGGGCCCTGTCGATACTCGGCGGAAACGGCAAGTCCCAAACCGAGATCTTCCGCGGGGATCCCGCCATGCCGCACGACAGCGTGCGCGCCGCGCTCATAGATCACCTCGCCTCCCGGATGGACGACCCCGTTCTGCGCACGATGTACGCCGCGATGGATGCCACCTCATTGGGAACGACCTCCTTTATCCCGTCCCCGACCGACGACCTCGAAGCGGCCCCGCTGGAGTGGGATACCGTGCGCTTTATGCTTCTTCAAGATCCCTCCGGGCTGTACGGCCTTTACAGATCCACCTTCGGGGGTACGGGCCGCAGCGCCGCGCCTTTTCTCGACGAGCTCCTCAGGGCGGAATCCAATCTCAAGGAGATCGAGAAGAGGACCCGTATTATCGACATCCAGCAGTCGAGAGGGGATAAGATCCAGAAGGAGCGCAGGCAGGTCGAAAACGAGATCGCCCGCATTGACAACCGGATAGCCGCCCTTCGGGTGGAGAAGGCCCTGGCCGAAAAGCTCCTCCTCATGACAGGCAAGCTTAGGACCATCGAAGAGAGAATAGCGGATATAACGAACGAATTGCGGGAATCCGATGAACTTATCGCCAACATCGCCGCGCATGGGGCCTCCATCGAAAGCAGATTTCCCCAGTTCAGGGACTTCACGGACCAGAAGAAGCAGAACCTCAAGCGTCTACAGGAAACATATCGGGAGATCCGCGACATCCATGTCGCCCAGGACAATTATTTCTCGGCGCGAAGAACCAGGTTCCAGAAAGCCACGGGAATTATAGCCATTACCGGCTCGGGCGGTGTGGCGCTTTTATATTTTCTCGTCAATCGGGGCCTGCTCGCGCTCCCTCCAAGGATGAGGATCTACCTTCTCGGCGGGATTGCCGCTCTGCTCGCCATCATGACGGCCGTGCTTTACCTGCCTCTTTTCATTCCAAGAAAACCGCGGGAGCTGGTCGCCCTTCAGGAGGCCCGGGCGGAAATAGAGGCGAGGCTTAGGGAGATACTCAGTGAAAACGAGATCGAGCTGCACGACTACAAGCTCGAATCGGTGTACGGCTTTCTCCTTCAGTATTTCGAGGAATACGGGGAATACGCCGACGGCCTTCTGGATCTGTTCAGGCTGCGCGAGGGACTAAAAAGCCCGGAGTACCTGAGCTCCCTCCAGGAGGAGCGGCACGAATTGGCGGCCGCGGCCGGCGCGCGGCGGGAGGAAATACTTGCCGAGCTTCCCAGACTGGCCAGGTACGGGTCGAGGGAGATCGACGAAACCAGGCTCGGATCGGCCAGGGAGGACATCGAGATGGAGATCTTAAGGTCCGAGGAAGAGCGGCGAGCGGAGATGAAAATTCTCGCACAGCTCGAGGAAGAGGCCCGGACCACGGCCAATTACGACGAAGAGCTCCGGCTCCTGGGAGAGGAGCGCTCCTCGGCCGAGGAGCGCTACGGCGGCCTGGCCGCGCGAAGAAGGGCGATGGAGCTTATCGCTTCGGTTTTTGAAGAGGTCATCGTGCGTCGTGAGGCCAGCCAGGTTGCACGGCTTGCCCGCGAGGCAAGGGACCGGTTCAACGCCATAACCGAGAACCGTCATATAACCGAGATTGACGAGGACACCCTGGCCCGCTTCATTAAAGGGGGCGGCAGACTGGACGGGCTCAATCCCACCACGGCGCACCTTTTACTGCTTGCCGTAAAAATCACCATGTCCGATTTTATCCTCGAATCCGGCGGCATTCCGCCGCCGCTAATCGTCGACGATCCCTTCATCTTCATGGACGACAGGCGCGGGGAGAACCTCGAAAGGCTGCTTTTCGAGGCCGCCGCGAAACGACAGATCATCGTATTCACTCAGCACAGATCGCACGCCGACAGGAACACGAGGATAGAGCTTTAGAAATGGACCGCAACGGACAGCTTACATTCTCCGACGATCCCCTCCTCGAGGGCGTCAACGCGGCGTACCAGCTCATCGAGGATGGCGATTTCGCCTCGGCGGTCAGAAAGATCGACGATCTTCTCTCGGTCAACCCCGAGTATCCAGGACTCGTGGAGGGGTATCGTACGGCGAAGTTCTGGAACAACCGTCGTGGCGAGATCGCCCGTCTTGAACGGGGCAAGCAGACCGCGGACTTCCTTATGACCCAGTGGGAGACTTTCAGGGCCTACTCGCAGGAAAAAAACCTGCAGAACTCCAGCGCCTTTAAATCGGCGATGCGATACATCTTCTTTACGGCCTCCGAGAACTACAAGCTCGCGTTTAAAAGCCAGGAGAGTACAGCGGACAACTACGATCTTTTATTAAATCTGGGACTGTGCTTCATTACCCTCGGCGAGTACCGCCAGACGGTGGAGACGCTGGAGTACGCCCGCAGCTCCTACCGCTCGAGCGCAAGGCTGCTTTCACTACTCGCGGAGGCCTATTACCATACCGGCGAGGTCCCGAAATCGCTTCTCCTTTTCCGCGAGGCCTTCTCCATCAACCCTGCCGAGATCGAACTTGGCCTCCTGAAGGCCAAGCCCATCCAGGAGGTCCTAATGGCCGTAGCGGAGAGAAAACCCTCCGCGGCCGATCCGCGCGAATGGGTGCCCGTGGTCGGTTTTATCGAGGACATCTTCTTCGTCAAACGCCACCTCAACATGCAGCAGGTGGAGGGCATACGCCGCGATATATACACCCTGGAGAAGAGCTACCAGACCCAGAACCGGGAGCGCGTCGAAAACTCCAACATCGTCCCCCGGCTCCTTAATAAATACCTGTGGATGCTCGATTATTTCGAGTTCCAACAGTACAATTTCGAATCCCTAAGCGAAATACGGACAAGGCTCATCCAGATTGACAGGGGGCTCTTCGAGGAATTCTTTAAAAAGAACCGCAACGATCCCAAAAAGCCCCGCTAAAAAAACATTGACACCCCGTCTCCGGTAATGGGAATAATCTCATGTGCCGAATCCGTCGCCGGGCCACAGCCGCAAATCCTCACCGGATTTAACCGCCCGCACCCGTCCCTCGGCCGGGAGGGCCGTACTAGGACGAAGGCGCGCGCTGGAAAAGCGCGTCAATGGGACATTCGAGCACCATTACGCTTACAGGACCGAACCATGGAACTCCCGTCATCGTACAACCCCAAAGAAACCGAGGACAGATGGTACCGACTGTGGGAGGAGGAGGGACACTTCCACGCGCGCGAGGACGACGGCCTCGCCCCCTATTCCATCGTCATACCGCCGCCCAATGTGACGGGCAGCCTTCACATGGGACACGCCCTAAACAACACCCTTCAGGACATCCTCTCCCGATGGCAGCGAATGATGGGAAAGTCGGTATTGTGGATGCCCGGGATGGACCATGCCGGCATTGCGACGCAGAACGTGGTGGAGCGCCTGCTCCGCGACGAGGGCAAGGATAAAAACAACCTTGGACGCGAGGCCTTCGTAAAGCGCGTATGGGACTGGAAAGAGCATTACGGCGGGCAGATCAAGGGGCAGCTCAAACGCTTGGGCTGTTCGCTCGACTGGCCGCGCGAGCGCTTCACGCTGGACGAGGGCCTGTCGCGAGCCGTGCGCAGGGTCTTCGTGAGCCTGTACGAGGAGGGCCTTATCTATCGGGGATACCGGATCATCAACTGGTGCCCCCGATGCGAGACGGCGCTCTCCGACATCGAGACCGAATACCGCGACCTAAAAGGCAGGCTGTATCACATCAAATATCCCATCGACGGCGAAGACGGCTTCATAACGGTGGCGACAACCAGGCCCGAAACCATGTTAGGCGACACAGGAGTCGCCGTCAACCCCGAGGACGAGCGCTACAGCGGCCTCGTCGGCAAACGCGTAATACTGCCCCTCATGAATCGAAAAATTCCGGTCTTCGCCGACTCCTTTGTGGACAAGAGCTTCGGCACCGGCCTTGTAAAGGTAACGCCCGGGCACGACCCCAACGACTTCGAGATGGGAAAACGCCATAATCTTGAAGAGATAAACATCCTCGACCCTCGCGGCTATATAAACGAGAACGGCGGCGCCTACCAGGGACTCTCGCGCTTCGAGGCGCGCGACAGGGTCGTGGCCGACCTCGAAAAACTGGGGCTTCTCGAAAAAATAGAGGACCACGACCACTCGGTCGGCCACTGCTATCGGTGCAACACCGTCATCGAGCCCTACCTCTCGAGACAGTGGTTCGTAAAGATCAAGCCGCTCGCCGACGAGGGAATCGCCGCGGTAAAGGACGGGCGTATACGCTTTGTCCCGTCCAACTGGGAGAAAACATATTTCGAGTGGATGTACAACGTGCGCGACTGGTGCATCTCGCGCCAGCTCTGGTGGGGACACCGCATACCCGCCTTCTATTGCGAATCGTGCGAACACATAACCGTATCCATGGACGACCCGGACTCGTGCGAAAAATGCGGCGCCTCAACCCTCAGGCAGGACGAGGACGTGCTGGACACCTGGTTCTCCTCGGCCCTGTGGCCCTTCTCCACTCTGGGCTGGCCCGAGTCCACCGCCGCGCTCGAAAAGTACTACCCCACCACCGTGCTGGTGACGGGATTCGACATCATATTTTTCTGGGTGGCGCGAATGATCATGATGGGCCTAAAGTTCATGAACGACGTCCCCTTCCGCGACGTCTACATCCACGCCCTGGTGCGCGACGAACACGGCCACAAGATGAGCAAATCGCGCGGAAACGTGATCGATCCGCTCATTATCATGGACAAATACGGCACCGACGCCTTCCGCTTCACCCTGTCCGTGTTCGCGGCGCAGGGACGCGATGTCATATTGTCCGAAAAACGCATAGAGGGCTACAGCGCCTTCTGCAACAAGATATGGAACGCCACGCGCTTCATACTGATGAACTTAGGCGACGGCTTTGTACCGCGGGAGGTCCGCGCGGAGGAGCTCGAGCGCTTCGACCGCTGGATTCTGCACCGCATGGAACTCGCCATCGCCGAAGTAAACAGGGCGCTCGAGGAGTACCGCTTCAACGAGGCCGCGCAGGCCATCTACGACTTCTGGTGGCACGAGTTCTGCGACTGGTATCTGGAGCTCACCAAGCCGCGCGTGTACGCAGCAGATGAAGGGGCGCGCGCCTCGGGCGACGCCGCCAAACAGGTGCTCTATTACGTCCTTAAAATCAGCATGAAGCTCATGCACCCCTTCATGCCATTTATCACCGAGGAGATATGGGACCGTATAAAGGCCGCCGGGGAGGGCCGCCTAATAGTGGCCCCCTGGCCCGAGCCCCGGGCGGAATTCTCCTTTCCGGAGGAGGCGCGGGAGACCGAGCTGTTCAAGGAGATCGTCTATAAAATCCGAAATGTCCGCGGCGAGATGAACATCCCGCCCGATAAAAAGGCCGACCTCATAGTGAAGACAACGGACACGGCGCTCGGCGCGCTGGTGCGGGCGGAGGCCGTGCATATACGCACCAACGCCAAGGTCGAGGCGATACGCGTCGATGCCGGCTACATCCCCGAAAAAACCGACGCTTCGGCCGTCTTCGCGGGCGGCGAGCTCTTCATCCCGCTCAAGGGCCTCATAGACATGGACAGGGAGCGGGCGCGCCTCGAAAAGGAAATAACTAGAATAAGGAGCGAGCACGCAAAGACCTCGGCCAAGCTCGGCAATACGGCCTTTACCTCGAGGGCGCCGCGCGAGGTTATCGAGAAGGAGGAGGCCAAACGGGACGAATTCGAGTCTATGCTCGAAATGCTCGAAAAAAACCTGGCAAAGATATCCTGATTCCCCTAGAAACGGCCGGAAGCGGATTCAAGGCTTGCCTTATAAGCCGTTTAGGGGTATTATTTATACGAGGTCCCTATTACACCGACGGAGAGATGCCGATGATTTCATTCGACCTCGAGTGCGCGAACGAGCACCGCTTCGAAGGGGTCTTTAAGGATTACGAATCCTTCGCCTCCCAGATGGAACGGGGGCTGGTCGCCTGCCCTTACTGCGAAAGCGTCGAGATTAAAAGGCTTTTCAGCGGCTGCTCCATTCAAGCCCGACCGGCGACCGCGCCCCTTTCTGAGCGCAGGGGGCCCAACATGTTTGAGATCCTGCGCATGATCGAGGGCTACGTAAGGGAAAATTTCGAAAACGTCGGATCCGATTTCGCCGAGACGGCGCGCGCCATCCATTATGGGGCGGAAGAGGAGCGCAACATCTACGGCCAGTCCACGAGGGAGGAGATCGATGAACTCCTGGAGGAGGGCATCTCGGTAACTCCTCTTCCCTCCTCGGGCGCATCCGAAAACTGAACCGCGGGCCTCAGCGCTCGTCGATGAAGAAGGTGGCCAGCGACGCGCCCATGTAAACCACGGGCACGATTATATTGAGATAATAACCGAAACGAAGCGTATGCGGCTCGGCCTTCGTAAGCTCACCGGCGAGCGGAAGGTACACCACCCAGGCCAGGTAATAGGCGTTTAGCAACACCCTGGCGAGCATCTTGGCCAGGCCCTCGAAAAAAACCGATCCGAGCATGCCTGCAACGATGGCGATGAGATAGACCGCCAGCGGATTGTTGATGTAGAACCAGGTTTCGAAGATGTAGTACTGCGCCACGGCCAGAACGATGGCGAAAAAGGCCGGAACAGTATTTAAAACCACCAGCTTCTCGGCAAAGCCTACGTCACGAAAGCGCCCGATCGCGATATCGGCCAGCCTGTACGCAAGGTCTACCAGGTACAGGATGAGGTCCTTCGCCTTCCCCAAAAGATACACCACCAGATCCACGATTTCCGAAAGTATGTTCATCATAACCCATCCTCCACCCGGAGAGCGCGCTTCGTCTCTGCCGCGGCCGACACTTCACCCCGGATCTCTATACAACAATGGCGGCACGGTACCCCATGCCGCCATAGCATCACTCAATCCTCATGGGACCTTTATTTCGTCTTGAACTGGTCCTTGTCGATCTTCATTTTTTCGATGGTCGGCTTCATGGCGTCCTTCTGACGGGCGGCCTCGTCCTTAGCGGCGTCCTTGTCGACGTTTTTGGCGTCGGCCATCTGGCTCTTGGCCTGGTCTTTGGCCGCGTCGCCAAGGGCCTTCGTCTCGTCCTTGATGTTTCCGATCATCTCCTGATCACGGCGCTTCTGGTCCTCCACAAGGGCCTTGTCGCCCTCGCGCTGTTTTTCGAGCATCTCCTTGTTAACCTGGCGCTGGTCCTCCACGGCCTTTCGGATCTCCTCGCGCTGCTCCCGCATCTTGTTCCAAATCTCCTCGCGCATGGCCTTGATCTCGAGAAGTATGGCGAGGGCCCTCATGCGGTCCTCGGAGAGCTGTTTCTTTACCATGTCCTGCCCGGAGATCACGTCGACCTCCTCCTTGTCGTTCAGAACGATGGGCTCCTTGCCGGCGAGAGAGTTGTTAAGCACCTCTATGCTGCCATCGAGTACGGCAACATTCGCTTTGCCCTCCTCTTCGCTTATAAGGAAGTCGGTACCGCGCACTCCTGCAGTGGTAGTCTGGCTCTTCACCGTGTACTTGTCATCCTTCGCCAGCTTCTGGCTTACCTTTGAGAAGAACTGGCCCTTCTCGACATGGAAGGTCGATTCTTCGCCGTTGGTGGTGAGGTTCGTTACCAATACCTGGACCTCTACGATCGTGTCGCCGAGCACCTTTACCGCGTTTTCCCCGAAGTAGATGTCCGCAAAGGACTTTTTGCCGATGGTCTTTATCTTCATGCCCTGCTTCACTTCGTTGCCGACCACGGCCTTCGCCTCGGCGCCGTCCTTGCCTATCAGAAACACCTCGCCGGCCACGAAATTGACAAGACCGGTCCGCTCAACGGTGGCGTCCTTGGCCTTCTTGCAGCCGCCTGCGACGAACACGAACGCAACGACGGCGAGCAGCGTGACAATGCGTCTCATACGTTCCTCCCGTAATATTTGAATAGACTTATTGCGAATGTATGGAAATCGGGTTGTCCCCACGCGTCCGCCGGAATACACCGCGCCGTGCAGCGTCGTGGACGAATCGTCGAAGGCCCTTTTCTCCCGATATCCTAAATTAACGCCCAAAACGGGCCTTCGTCAAGCATTTATTGCCGGTCGATCAGTCGGCCTTTCGGAAAGGAAGGCGCAGAAAGTCCGTCGGAAAGGAGGCGCATAGCTCGCCGACGGCCCCCTTTACCCGCGCAAGGACCGAGTCGTCGTCCATATTTTCTATGATGTCGCAGATAAGCGCACCCACTCTTTTAAATTCATCCTCCTTCAATCCGCGCGTGGTAAGCGCCGGACTCCCAAGGCGAATTCCGCTTGTCACCATAGGCGGCTTGTCGTCGAAGGGCACGCCGTTTTTGTTGCAGGTTATCCCCGCCTCGTCCAACCGGTTGGCCACATCGCGGCCGGTTAAATTTTTGTTTCGCAGGTCCACCAGCATCAGGTGGTTGTCGGTTCCTCCCGAAACGAGCTTAAGCCCGCGCGCGAGGAGCGTGTCCGCGAGCGCGGCGGCGTTTTTTACAATCTGTTTCGAATACGCCCGAAAGGAAGGCTCCAGCGCCTCGCCGAAGGCGACGGCCTTCGCGGCGACCGTGTTCATAAGCGGCCCCCCCTGAATGCCCGGGAAGATGTACTTGTTCATCACGGCCTCGTGCTCCTTCTTCGCAAGGATCACGCCGCCGCGCGGGCCCCTCAGCGTTTTATGCGTGGTCATGGTGATATAATCGGCCATGCCCACCGGGGACGGATGTTCGCCGGCGGCGATGAGTCCCGCGATATGCGCGATATCCGCCATGAGCAGGGCGCCGATGGAGTCGGCGATCTCCCTGAATTTCGCGAAGTCGATGACGCGCGGATAGGCGGAGGCGCCGGTGATGATGACCTTCGGCCTGAACTCCTTCGCGGTGGCGGCGGCGGCCTTGTAATCGATGAGGCCCGAGTCCCGCTTTACGCCGTAGGAAACCACCCGGTAATACAGCCCCGAAAAGTTCACCGGGGAACCGTGCGACAGATGCCCGCCGTGGGCCAGGTCCATCCCCATGAAGGTGTCGCCCGGCGAGAGAACCGACATAAGCACGGCCATGTTCGCCTGAGTCCCGCTGTGCGGCTGGACGTTGGCCGCCTCCGCGCCGAAGAGCTTTTTGATGCGCTCTATCGCGAGGGCCTCCGCCTCGTCGACGAAGGCGCAGCCGTTGTAATAGCGCCTTCCGGGGTAGCCTTCGGCGTATTTGTTGGTCATCACGCTGGCCGAGGCCTCGAGCACCGCCTGCGAGGTGTAGTTCTCGGAGGCTATGAGGATGAGCGAATCCTCCTGGCGGGCGTTTTCCTTTTCGAGTATTGACGCGATCTCGGGATCGCTCTTCAGAAGATACCGGTATCGGGACGATGAGTCTGACATTGCATACCTCGCAAGGGGGTTTGGCGCGGGCGAATGGAACAGTGTCCGCGCGCTTAGCTTTTGTGGATTCGACCTGCCGTGTCAACAGAAATTATGGAAGGAGCCGTTTTTTCGTCTTGGAGGAAAAACGCTTCTCGATACGGCGTATCGAGAAGCGCCAGAGAGGCGGCCCGGAGGTTTTAAGTGCGTCCGGGCATGTGTTGCCGCGGTCGCTCAGCCACCATGGCCCCTCTCCTCCAGGCGTTTGCGAAGCCGTTCGGAAACGACCATAAGCGTGTTTTTAAAGAGTTTCGCCTGCGCCTCGATGGGAAGCGTCGCTATCTTCTTTTCGTCGATTGCAAGCAGCACCACATCGCCGTTCGCCTCCATGGTGGCCGAACGAACCTCGTTCGAGAGCGCGCCCATCTCGCCGAAACACTCGCCGGAACGGACAATATCGATGGTCCGCCCCTCCTTCTTCACCTTCACCGAGCCAGAAACTATTATAAAAAGCTCGGTGCCGCTTGAGTCTTCGCGAAATATGATTTCGCCCCCCTTGTGCGATCTGCTGGTGCAGCGCTTCAGGAAGTCCATCATCTCCTCCTCGCTGAAAGCGTGGAAGAAACGGCTGTTTGCGGTGAGCGTTTTAATTATCTTTTCGATATCCATTTTCTTGTCGGCCAATGCTGCGGCATTCGGCCGCGCTATGCAAGTCTTTTTCCGCGCGCAGCCTGCCGCCGCCGGTTTCTACCGCAAAGAGGAAAGCCGCGGCGGCCAATTTCTATTGACAGCGCCGGGGAGGCGCGCCCATTGTATGCAAGCGTGGAGGCGATCATGGAATTTTTGGAAAAACGGCCGCTCTATATGCTCGAGGAGCTTGCGGCCATACTGCGCTCGGAGAACGGCTGCGCGTGGGACAGGGAACAGACCTCAAGGACGCTGAAGCCCTATCTTATCGAGGAGGCCTACGAGGTCTACGAGGCCATCGACAGCGGCGCTGACGACAACCTCCGCGAGGAGCTGGGAGACCTGCTATATCAGGTGTACGCGCACGCCCAGATTGCGCGCGAGGAAAACAGGTTTACCATCGACGACGTCGCACGGGGTATCGTCGAAAAGCTCGTGTACCGCCACCCGCATGTATTCGGCGGGGAGAGGGCGCTGAACGCCGGCGAGGTCATCGAACGCTGGGAGCGGATAAAAAAAAAGGAAAAGGCGCACCGCAAGTCCATCCTGGACGGCGTGCCCGCGCACCTTCCGTCATTGCTCAAGGCCTATAGGGTCCAGCAGAAGGTCTCCCGGGTGGGATTCGACTGGGAGAAGGCCGAGGACATCGTCGCCAAGCTCGACGAGGAGGTCGCCGAGTTCAAGGAGGCGCTCGCGTCCGGCGAGGCCGAAGGCGGCCTCGACCGCATGGAGGACGAAATGGGCGACATCCTATTCACCATGGTCAACATCGCGCGCTTTTGGGGCATAAACGCCGAGGACGCGTTGAACCGCACGGTAAATAAATTCATCGATCGCTTCCGTTCGCTCGAAAACGACGCCGCCGCCCTGGGAAGGAAGCTCGAGGACATGTCGCCCGCCGAACTGGACGGGCTGTGGGAGGCGGCGAAGCTCCGTTAGGCGATGGACGAAGGCCCGTCACGCCGCCCGATCTCCCCGATCCTTCTGTACAGATCATCCATCTCCGCGTCGGATAACGGCCTTCCCGCGTAGCGGTACTGCCCGATCTCCCGTCCAAGCTCTTCCAGGCCCGGTGCCGCCTCTTCGCGTCCGGCGCGTTTCGCCTCTTTCAACATCCTCTCGGCGATTTTAAGAAAGCCCTCCGCGTCCCTGCGCCGCACGGCGCTGGCCAGATCCGTACGGAGGTCCGCGGGGCGCGTTCGGACAGGCCCGTCCGGCGTATCGCTCGCAACGGGCGCTGCACCGCCCCCGGCCTCCCTGCGCCGCCACCACAGGAGGCCCGCCACGCCGCCCGCAGCGACAAGCGCGATTCCAAGAAGCGGCAGCGGATCGAATTCGAGCGCGCTCGGGCCCGTTTCCGTTTGGCCGCCGGGTGTTTTCTTCCGCGATCTTCCGCCGAAAGCGGCCTCGAAATGGATGTCGGAACCGCGCGCAAGTTCATATCGCCCCGAGGCCGGGTTGTAGAATGAGAGCCGGGGGCCCGGAAGAACGAAGGCGCCGGCCCTTTCGGGAATTACGGTGTACATAAAGCGCCTCTCCCCTCCTGTTGTCCCGTCGACCGCCGAAAGCCGGAGCTCATCACCTCCGCCTATAATGGTCAGACCCGAAACCGCCTGCAAGCCGACGGGGCTCATGGAAAGGAGATTGCCGCTTCCGGCAACCGTTACCGTTATACGGCGCTCACTGAAAGCGGGGTTGTCGCCCTCGGCCATCTCGGCCTTTATGGTAAAATCTCCAACATCACCTCGAAAACCCTCGGGCCTTCCGCTCGCCGGAAGCGGGGCTACCGAAACCGGAGCGGTGTCGAAGCTTACGCGACGCGAGGCCGGCATCACGAAGGGGAAAAACGATCCCGGATCAGGCTCGGACACGGTAATGCTTATCGAGCCCCCTCCAAGGGCAAAGTGTCCGGCCTCCAGGGGTATCGCGGCGAAGGTGGCGAGGTGCGTCCTGGTGAACTCTCCTCCGCCCGCACGCACCGCCTCGCCAGGAAGCATCTCATCGATCTGTTTGATCAGAAAGCCCTTCGCCGCGGGCATCTCCTCGAAAACAGGGGCCCGGGTAAATTCGATTCCGCCATGAACGAGGTAATACCTCAACAGGACAGGCTCTCCGGTTACTATGTTCCGCCTGGAGACAAGCACCAGCCCGCCAAGCATCCCGCCGGAGCGCGCGGAACGCGGGCTTCCTTCGTATGCCGTAAAGCCCAGCGGCTTCGTGCTTGCCGTCTCCGAACCGCGCCTTAGGGACAGCGGAGGGATGGTAAAGCTACCGGCCCGCAGGGGAACGAGCCTGTAAGTCAGCGCCGTCTCCGAACTGATCCGGCCGTTTACAAACTGGAAGCTCCGCCTCGTGCCGGAGAATTCCATCGACAACCCATCGATCTCGGGAATCGATACCCCCTCCGGCGCGCCGCCGCCATCGATCCTGATCGAAAGAGTCGCCGGCTCCCCCACCCGAACGCGGGCCGGCTCTATATCAACGCTCGCCGACAGTCCAAAGGCCGGAATCGCGTCCGCGCTCAGAATCAAACAGCATGCCGCCAGTTTCCATGCCGCGCTCCTCGCGCGCGCCGCCCTACCACTGTTTGTCGAGCTCACGCCGTCCATCTCCTTCTCCCCGGAACCTGCGCACCGGCTTGTTCCTCATCGATTCCAGCAGGCTCCTCGCCTGCTCCGGGCTGATGGAGCCTTTCCTGCCGGCCCCCTTGTCGGCCGGGCGTTTGCCACCATCTCCTTGGGAGGCGCCATCATCGTCATTCCCTCCTCTTTTGCCCCTGTCGCCATCCGAGCGATTTTCGGTCCCGCCTTTTTCACTGTTCTCGTTCCTATCGTCCCGCAGCATATGCTCCAGGTTTTTTTTGGCGGGCTCGTATTCAGGGTCTATTTTAAGCGCATCGATATAGGCCCCAGCCGCAGCTCGGTAATCCCCTTTTTTAAGATAGGCATTGCCCGCGTTAAAGAGCGCCTTTTTCTGGGTTTCGCCGTCTCCCGCCCTAAGAGCGCCCCTGAATTGTTCCAGCGCCCCGTCGTAATCGCCCCGCATATAGAGGGCGTCACCGTGGTTGAAGCGCAGCCTGTCGCGGTCCCTTTCGCGCGGCGCGTACCTTTCGGCCGCGCCGTAGCGCTCCTCGGCCCCGCGATAGTCGCCCTTTTCATAAAGCCGGTTGCCCTCCCTTACCTCGTCCCGAAAGGGGTCCAGCCACGAAATGAACACGAGGCCCAACAAGAGAGCCGCAAGCGGCGCCATGTGGCGTTTGCGCCGAACGCCGACTTTAAGGCCCGTACGGCCCCCGAAGCGAAAGCGTCCTCCTTCCGGAAGCATGATCTCAAAGGACAGAAGGAAGACCAGCGCCAGCGCGAACAACTGGTAGCGCTCCACCCTCTCGTTTACGATACGGCTGCCGTGGGTCAGGCTCTCCTTTTCGCCCACCAGGCGAATGAGGCGGTACGCGTCGGAGAGGTCGGCGCTTATATCCAGATGCTCGCCCCCGGTACGCCCGGCGATTCTCTCGAGCACCGCCGCGTTTAAAGCGCTCTTTACAGGGTCGCCGTCGTCGCCGCGCATGTATTCGCCGGAGCCCTCGTCCAGCGGAACAGCCTCTCCGGCCGCTGTCCCGACGCCGACGGCATAAACCGCGACGCCGAGCTCGCTCAGGCTGTCGGCCCCCTTCGTGGCGCGTCCCTCATGGTCCTCTCCATCGGAGATCAGTATTAGCATCCTCGATGTCGGGCGCCTTTTCCGGAACACCTTTCCGGCCGCCTCCAGTGCGCGCCCCATGTCCGTTCCCTGGCGGCGTACGGAATCCGTTCCCGCCGAATCGAGGAACATCAAAAATGCTCCTATGTCCTCCGTAAGCGGGCACTGCAAAAAAGCGTCCCCGGCGAAGAGGACCATTCCGGCCCTCCCGACTCCGGGCGAGGCGGCGACAAGCCGTATGGCCTCCTTCGCACGGGCGAGCCTGGAGGGCCTCACGTCGCGCGAGAGCATGCTTCTTGAAACGTCGAGCGCGAACAGCACATCGACCCCTTCGATCCTAAGCTCGCGCGCCGACTCGCCCCACCTCGGCCTGAGCACCGTTAGGCAGAACAGGGCCACGCACACCGCGACGAGAATGGCCCTGCCCGCCCGCACCGGGGGCGATGAAAAGAGCAGGACGGAACGCAGGCTCGCATCGCGGGCGATGCCCTTCAGTATACGGCGCCTGTGGAGCAGATAGGCGGCGAAGAAGAAGAGAACGACCGCGCCCGCCGCGAGCACATACGCCAAATACCGGAAATTGGCGAAATCCATCAGGGCACCTTCCGGAAAATGGCCGAGCGGAGCAATATCTCGAGGAAGAACAGCGCCATCGCCGCCGCCAGGAAAAACTGAAAGCCGTCATAAAACTCCCGGTAAACCTTCGTCTCGATATCACTCTTTTCGAGCCTGTCGATGTCGCGCACCCTGTCCCACAGGACGCCCGTCGACTCCGCCCGGTAGAACACGCCCCCCGAGAGATCGGCGACGGCGCGCAGGGATTTTTCATCGAAGTGGTTGAGGAGATAGCGGGTGGAGCGGAAAATCCCCCCGCCGGACGGATACGGCACGCGCCCTTCGCGCCCTATGCCGACCGGATACACCCGTATGCCGGCTCCGGCGCAAAGGGCCGCGGCCGTCTCCGGGTCTATGCTCCCACGGTTGTTCATCCCGTCGGTAAGGAGGAGGATGATGCGGCTCTTCGCCCCGCCTTCCGGCATCCTGGAGGCGGCCAGCGCCAGGGCCTCGCCTATGGCGGTCCCCTCCTCCTCCACCGTGTCGAAATCGAGCTCGTCGACGAGGTCGAGCACCACCGAATGGTCCATCGTCAGCGGACAGTGCAGATAGGCATCGCCCGAAAACACGACAAGGCCCACCCGGTCGTTCGGCCTTCGCGCTATGAAATCCCGTATAACGCGCTTCGCAACGCCCAGCCGGTTGTCCGGCTCGAAATCCTCGCCCTTCATGGAATCGGAGACGTCCAGGGCAAGCATTATGTCGATGCCGGGCGTCCTTATGCCGGTGGCTTCGACGCTCTTGCCCGGGCGGGCGAGCGCAAGAATGAGAAGAAACACCGAGGCGAAACGAAGCAAAGGGAGATAGGGATAGGCGGCTGTCCTTATCGATGGCCGGTGACCGGCCAGCCTCACGGAGGAGAGCGCAATGGCCGCCCCGCGTTCGCCCATGCGCAGGCGTAGATAAAGGGCGGCCGCGGCGGCCAGGGGAATAAGCAGCAACAGAAACAGAGGGTCCTTAAAGTCAAAGCCCGGCACGGCGCGCCTCCCGTGCTATTCTTCGTCCCAGCTCCATGGCCAGTTCGAGGTTCTCGCCAAGCGAGGAGGCGGAGGGCGCGAACTCAGCGAACTTCGCGATGTCCCAGAGGCCTGTGACGCGATCGAAGTCGTCCCCTAGGCGCGAGCGCGCGGCCTCGCCCAGTCGCCCCTCGAGCGAGGCGGCGAGCTCGAGGCTTGTCATTTCCATTCCATTGATGCCGATGAGCCGCGAAAGATACACGCGAAAGAGGCGGGAGGCCTCCAGCACGTATTCCCCGGCATCCACCTCCTGCGTGCGTATACGCAGGCGGATTGCCTGCATGCTCGCGAGGAACTCGTCGAGAGGAGGCGTTTCGGGCGTTGCGGGAATGGCGGCCTTCGTCCTGCGGCCCTCCTGGCGGCGAAACAGAAGATAGCCTCCGGCGGCCAGCAGGCCCATTACGGCCGCAAGGGCGAACAGCCTGTAGTAATTGCCTCCAAGCTCCAGCGGAGGCTCGATCTCCTGAAATTCCCCGGCGGGATTCCGGGCCTCGATCTGGACCTCCGGTATCTTATAGCCTATTTCGATACCGTCGGCGCCGCGGATCTCGATTGCCGGAAGGGGATGCCGGCCGGCCCGGTAATACACGATGCCCATGATCAACGAGACCGAACGCTTTCTTTCGTGCGATTCCTCCTTGCGCTCCACGGATTGGATGACATAGAGGGGCACCGCGGCCGAGGCCGGCGGGGCCGCGCCGGGCCCCATCCGGGGAGGGGGGATGAATTCGCGCGCATCAGGCGGGACTATCTCGATGTCGTCCAGGCGCTCGCCGCTCACCCTTAGCACATACTCCAGGCGTGAACCGACGGAGGCCTTTTCGGGCCGTACCACTGCGGCAACCAGCGGGTAATATTCAAGGGCGCGGGCTGGGCCTGGCGCTACGAATGCGCATAACAGGCAGGCAAGCGATATGGACCCGGTTATTCGCATCTCACCCCGCTCGAAGACCAGGCCTTTTGGCCCTCGCACGCCTTTTAAGAAATTCGAGCACGGCCCCACCCGCCGGCAATTCGGTGCCGAGCTCGATGGTTTCGAAACCCTCAAGATCCGGCGCGGGCGTCTTCGAATCGACCGTCTCGGTTAGAACGCGCCTTCCGGTCTCCATATCCACGAATTCCGAAAGCCCCATGTATCGGGCCGACCTCTCGGCCGGGTCCGAAAGCACCACCGGTACGACATCGTGCCTTCTGGCGAGCTGCCTTAAGCCCGCACGGTGGTCTCCGCAGTCCAGAAAGTCCGACATGACGAATATGACGCTTCGTTTCTTTAAAACCTTTCCCAAAAATTCCGTCGCGACGGAGATGTCGGTGGAGCGCCCCGAGGGATTTAGGCCCGCGATTTTCTCGTACAGGGCGTAACCCGCCCCGCGCCCCTTGCGCGGGGGGAGGTATTCTTCGACCCTGTCGGTAAACAGCAGGGCCGAAACCCTGTCGTTGTTTACGCGCGCCAGGTACAACAGGAGTACAATGGCCTCCAAAAGCGGTTCCCTTTTTTTTCGGACCGTTCCGTAATCGATCGAGGCCGACACGTCCACCGCAAGCACCACCGAAAGTTCGCGCTCCTCTATGAACTCCTTTACATACAGGTGGTTCGTGCGGGCCGACACGTTCCAGTCGATGGTGCGGATGTCGTCTCCGTACAGGTACTCCCGCACCCCGTCGAAGAGAAGCCCGTAGCCGCGAAAGGCGGAATGATACTCCCCGGCGAAGAGCGCGTCCACCCTCCTTAGGGTGCGTATGCGGAGTCTTCGGAAAAGAGCCTGTTCGGCAGGGTCCATTTACGGGACCTCCACCGAGTCGAAAACGGTCCTCACTACATCCTCGACCGTTACGCGCGAAGCCTCGGCCTCATAGGTCAGAACGATCCGGTGGCGCAGAACATCGGCCCCCACGTCCTTTATGTCGTCCGGCGTCACGTAGCCCCGCCCGCGCAGAAAGGCCATGCAGCGCGAGGCCTTCATGAGCGCGATGGACGCGCGCGGGCTCGCCCCAAATTCGACAAGCCCCTTAAGAGCCGCACTTTTCGCATTCCTGGTCTCGCGCACCACGTTCACCATATATTCGAGCAGCCTCTCATCAACATAGATGCTTCCCACAAGGGAGGCCGTCCCGGCAAGCGCCTCTGCATCGACCACGGTCTCCACCCTCGCGGGATCGATCTCCCCGTAACGGCGTAAAAGCTCCCTTTCCTCATCCTCTCCCGGATAGCCTACAATGCATTTCATGAAAAAGCGGTCGACCTGCGCCTCGGGGAGGGGATAGGTACCCTCCTGCTCTATGGGGTTCTGCGTCGCGAGCACCATGAAGGGAGAGGGAAGAGGATGGGTCTCCTCGCCGATGGTTACGGCGCGCTCCTCCATCGCCTGCAGAAGGGCCGACTGCACCTTCGCCGGCGCGCGGTTAACCTCGTCGGCAAGAAGAATATTCGTGAATACGGGCCCCCTTCGCGTGAAGAAGTCGAGCTCCCTGGGATTGTATATCCTCGTACCGACAAGGTCCGCGGGAAGCAGATCCGGCGTGAACTGGATGCGGTGGAACGAGGCGTCCACGCAACGGGCGAAGGCGCGTACCGTTAGGGTCTTGGCCAGGCCCGGCAGACCCTCTAAAAGCACGTGTCCGCCCGATATGAACGCGATAATGATCCGTTCGATCAGGCGCTCCTGCCCAAGGATTATCTTTCCGATTTCCTCCCTGATCCGTGAGGCGAATTGCCCCGCCTCCCTGACCCGCTCCGTCAGCCTCTCTATCTCGGTATAATCCATCTTCACACCTCTCGTTCGGCGGCCTTGTCGCGGCGGATCTATATATTTTTCATGGGAATACGCCTTCAACGCCTGGAATTGGGATATCGAATTATCTGTTTCGATCATATCAGGAATTATCCCGGTCGAATTGTTACATTTATAAAAATCCCCCGCTTGTGGCGGGGGATTTTAAACGCCCGGAGTGCCGGCGTCTACATCTATTCCTCGAGCGGAACTTCGTCGCCCGTATCATCCGGGGGAACGACCTCACCCGGTTGATCGCCCGAGGGGTCCTCATCGACGCCCGGGTCGTCTTTGGGAGCGTCCTCGTCGGGCGCCGCCTCCATGCGTATGGCGCTCTGCTCGATGAGCTTATCCTCGGAGGATTTCGGCTTCCCCTTCACCGGAGTGAGTACGGGAATCTTGATTGCCTGCCCCGGCCTTATCAAGTTCGGGTTCTTTATTGTATCCCGGTTCGCTTCATAGATCCGCGTCCATAGCCTCGGATTGCCGTATTGTCTTTCGGCTATCCTCCACAGGCAATCGCGGCGCGAGGGGTTGTATTTAACCCTGTAGGTCTTAAACTCCCCGTCACCCGCCTCCTCCGCGTCCTTCTCGCCTCCGGCGGCAAGCTTACCCGCTTTCCGGGCGCCCGCAACCGACGCGGCCAGACGCTTCGCCTCGGCGGAGAGCGCCATCGACTCCCGATATCGTCCATCGTCGTGCGCCTCCCTGGCCCGGGCAAGGGACTCCCGGGACGCCGAAAGCTCGTCTTTGGCGAACGCCGCGCCTTTGGACTTGCCGGCCTTGTCGACGGCCGCCGTCGCGGCCGCAAGATCGTCGGCCGACGATCCCTTCAGCGCGTCGAGATAGGCCTCGTCCGCGTTCGTTTTCGCGACCGCCACGGCCGCAAACCCTTTTTTGAGCTGGAGCCCATCCAACGCCTCGGACGCGGCGCGGTTGCTCTCCTCGGCCGTTTTAAGCTTTTCCGGGGAATGCGTGCGGGCGTTCAACTTTACGGCCTCGGCTATCACCGAATCGACCTCGGCAATGGCCTCCTTGAGGACGGCGCGCTTGCCGAGCGCCGAATTGCGCGCGCTCTTGGCGAGCTTGTCGGCCTCGAGGGCCGCCTGATATGCCTCGTAGTATTTCTTGCTTTCAAAGCTGTCGCCGGCCGTCTTGAAGGCCGCCTGGGCCTTTTCGAACTCGTCCCTGGCAAGCATATCGGCATTGGCCTCGTCGGCCTCCCCAAGGCTCTTCTCGGCAATCTCCATGGTATCCCTGGCCAGGAGGGGCAGGGACTTTTCGTAGGCCTCCCGGGCCTTGGCAAAGGAGTCCAGGGCTCCCTGTTTCGCCTTTTCGAGCTCATCGCCCTTTATAAGTTCGTGGGTGCCCAAAAGCAGCTTCCTGGCCTCCCCCAGCTCGGCAGGGGCGTATTTATCGGCCCTCACCGACTCGGCCCTGGTAATCTCCATTCGCGCCAGCGACATCTCACGAACGGGTATCGGATCGCCGCAGCCAAACGACAGCGCGGCGACGACGATGGTCACGATTGAGGCCGCGGTTTTTCGTGCACTTTTCATAATTGATCCCCATCCATTATTTTTATCCGGACCGTCCGGGCGGACGGCTTAATCCTAAAGCCCGGCCAGGTATCTGGTTATGCGAGCTATTTATTGAACGACTCCAGGGCGTCCTCTTCGGAATCGAAAATGTCGAAAAAGGAGGTCAGCTTGGTGAGCTCGAATACCTTCCTGACGGAGGCATAGACGTTGATGATTTTAAGGCCCCCCTGGTATTTCTTTAGATTTGAAAGGCTCGAAATCAGCGCGCCGATGCCCGACGAGTCAATGTACGAAACCTTCTCCAGGTTGATTATCACGTTGTAACGCTGTTCCTCAATCAGTTTATTTATGATATCCTTGATCTCCGGCGCGTTGTACAGGTCTATTTCGCCCGCTATGTCAAGCACAACGACCTCGCCCTTTGTACGCTTGGTAATGTCCATGTGCGCTCGCTCCTTCCTGAAATTGCCCTTGCTGAAGCCGGAACCGGAACAGCCCCTTATACTATTTGCTTTTTAATCGCGTGTCAATAGAAATAATTCCGGCAGCCCCTAAAATAATCGTTCAATCGGCCTCGAAGGCCGAGCGCCACCTCCGTGCGGTCTCGGGGAAGTTTCCGGTATCGATTGAAGACCGTATTTGGTTCATAAAATTTTTCATAAAAAATAGATTATGATATGTATTGTATATCAGGGCCGCTATCTCTCCAGCCCGGAAAAGGTGCCTGAGATATGCCCTGCTGAAGTTCCGGCAGACATAACAGGAACAACGCGCATCGAGGGGTCCGAAATCCTCCTCGTACCGGGCGGCCTTTACATTGACCCTTCCCGACGAGGTGTACAGCGTACCATTGCGCGCGATGCGGGTTGGCATGACGCAGTCGAACATATCCACGCCGAGCTCGATGGCGTCGAGGATCTCGAGCGGGCTGCCAACCCCCATCATGTAGCGCGGCTTCTCCTCCGGCAGGCGGGACAGGGTGACGGCCGTCATCTCCCTGTATAGCTCCTTCGGCTCGCCTACCGAGAGCCCGCCTATGGCAAAGCCGGGAAAATCCATCTCGCACAGACGATCGGCGCATTCCGTCCTCAAGTTTGCGAACACGCTGCCCTGGACTATCGCAAAAAGGGCCTGCCGTTCGGCATCGAACCGCTCCCGCCAGTATCCGTAGGAATCTACGGCCCAGGCAACCGTGCGCTCCACGGCCTGCCCGGCCTCGCTTTCGGAAACCGGGTACTCGGCGCAATGGTCCAGCACCATCATTATATCCGAACCTATGACCCGCTGGATGTCCAAAACCGCCCTGGGCGTAAATAGATGCGACGAGCCGTCGATATGCGATCTGAATTCAACGCCATGATCGTACAACTTTCGCAGGGAGGACAGGGAAAACACCTGAAAGCCTCCTGAATCGGTAAGTATGGGACGTGTCCATTTCATAAAGCCGTGAAGGCCTCCGGCCTTTTCCAGAACCGCGGCGCCCGGTCTAAGATGGAGATGATAGGTGTTGGAGAGGATGATATCGAAGCCAATCTCCTCGAGCTCACGCAGGCCAAGGGCCCTTATCGCGGCACGCGTCGCTACGGGCATGAATACCGGGGTGCGCACCACGCCCCGCAAAGTGATAATTTCGCCCCTTCTGGCCCAGGTGCGCCCATCGCGCGCTAAAATTTTAAACTCCATGCGATGTCTGATTAACGCGCGACGGCGCAATGTCAATCAGTTTATACTGCCCGAAAATCGGGCGCGAAACCGCAAAAATGCTCCTTGACCCGGTAAAAAGAGCGCTATAATATCCACATATTTCGGACACCGGGGTGTCCACCGATACTGCGACTTAGCAGAGTTTCAATGTCAGAGACCAATCGAAAGATCGAAATACTGTATCGGATTATCATCGCCGCCAATCGGGCGGTTGATATGGCCTCGCTTCTCGAATCCATTCTCGACTCGACCCTGGAGGTTGTCGAATTCGACGCGGGCGGAATCTACCTCCTCGACAAAAAAAGCGGGACGCTTAAGCTCCATATACATCGCGGCCTTCCGGACAGACTCGTCTCCGAGGTTCAGGAATATCGCATGGACGACAGTCTCGTAAGGGACCTCCTCACCGGGGAAAAGCCGCTGTTCATAGAGGACGTGGTGGAATTCAAGCCCGAATGGGCCAAAACCTACGGCATAGGGGCCATTGCGGCCCTGCCCCTCGTCTACGGTGAGCGCGCGATCGGCTCCCTTAACCTTTCGTGTAAAACGCCCCGCCGATTCAGCCCCGAAGAGCGGGACATCCTCCAGGCCGTCGGCGGGGAGACCGGAGCGGCCGTCGCGCGGATGCAGGCCGAAACCGCCCTTTACGAGAGCGAACGCCGCCACAAGGAGCTTGCCGATTCCCTTCCCGAATCCGTTTACGAGATCGACCTAATGGGCAACCTTCTCTTTGCCAACGCGACCGCGTATAGGGTCTTCGGATACCCCCCGAACGCCCTCGAAAAGGGACTTAACGTCTTCACCATGGTCGATCCTCGCGACCTCGAACGCGCCGCGGTAGATTTCGGCCGCATGCTTGCCGGAGAGAAGATCGGGCCGGTCGAATACCTCATCAAGCGAAACGACGGGTCCGTCTTCCCGGCGGTCCTGCACTCGGTGCCCACCATACGCGACGAAAAGCTCGTCGGTTTTCGCGGGGTGCTCGTAGATGCGAGCATCATAAACCGCACGAAGGAGGCCCTGCGCGACAGCGAGGAGAAATTTCGCGCCATGGCCGAGACCACCGCCTCGGGCATCTTTATCTGGAAAAAGGGCCGTTTTGTATACGCCAATCCCGCAATGGAGATGATCACAGGCTATTCCCTAAGCGAGATCCTCTCGATGGAGGATTTCGAACGGCTTATCCATCCCGATTTTTTATCCTTCACCAGAGACCGCTTTGCGCGACGGCCCGCAGCGGAGGGGGCGCCGCCCCGCCATGAGTTTAAAATTAGGACCCGCGAGGGAAACGACGTCTGGATAGACCTCTCCTTTTCCACGATAACCTACGCCAAAATGCCCGCCGTCATAGGGACCTTTTTCGATATTTCCGACCGAAAACGCGCCGAGGAGGAGCTCGCCCGCTCCCAGAGGCTCGAATCGCTCGGGGTGCTTGCCGGGGGCCTGGCCCACGACTTCAACAATATACTGACGGTGATAACCGGCAACATCTCCCTGGCCAGAATACAGATCGCTGACGGCGGGGCCGCGGACCGCCTGCTTAAGGAGGCGGAGATGGCCTCGTTCAAGGCCCGCGACCTGACCCAGCAGCTTCTCACGTTCTCGCGCGGAGGCTCCCCCATCAAGAAGGTAACTTCCATTGACGAGCTCCTCGTGGAGACTGTAAGGTTCACCTTGAGCGGTTCGAACATCAGGCCCGAGTTCGAAATCGATAAGGGGCTTTGGCCCGCCGAGGTGGACCCGGGCCAGATAGGCCAGGTATTCAACAACCTGGCCATAAACGCACAGCAGGCCATGCCCGCAGGCGGCACCCTCAGTATACGAGCGCGAAACAGGCTTATATCCGGCAATGATTCGACAGCGCCCCTTGGCCCCGGCAAGTATCTCGAAATAGAAATCGAGGACCGGGG